>Ga0228536_1000557_pt1 | contig 62882 bp, 74 predicted proteins | sample SJ1Smetagenome_FD_168611 | JGI IMG/M metagenome (GOLD analysis project Ga0228536, IMG submission 168611) | Enriched culture of PCE-dechlorinating microbial communities from Ithaca, New York, USA - SJ1.S | ecosystem: Engineered > Modeled > Simulated communities (microbial... > Unclassified...
CCCCCTCCCCGAAACCCCTCCCCCAACCCCGAAAATTGTGATTGGGCCTCGGACCCAAGGAAAAACCCGATAATTTTCCCCACCTGTTCCCGCGCCCCAGAGTTTTCCACCAGTCTGTTAGATTTATCGACCTGGTTGGGCAGGCGTGCCGTGGGAACCTTCCCATACCTGGGGCTCCCCGGCCGGGAGGGCAGTTGGCGGCCACCTGACCCCAGCAAGAAGGTTCGGCACCGGAGGCCGACAACTTGAGGCAGGACTTCGGCAGCGAGCGGGGTTATATCCAGGCTACCATGTTTTCGGCCCCAGGGGAAGGACCTGAGGAGGGCCGGGGGCCGCCCGGCCGGTCTTGCATCGCGGCGGTAAATCTGACACAGTTATACCAGGTCGAGACCGGTGCAACAGGAATTTCAGGGGGGAGGGCCAGGGACCTCAGGTCCCTGCCCTCCCCCCACCACCCCCCTCCCCACCCGTAGAGGCAATGGTGAAGACTGACCTGTCTTGCCGACTTGCCATAACATTCTATCCCTTACAGGGTCTTATGTGAGGCTGCAGGTAAGTTTGGGGACAGGACAAGAGCCTGTGGAAGGGGTCGGTCAGGGTCATCAGGTCCGCTTACCTGAAAACGACAGGCCATGGACACTGCGGGGGCAGGACAGACCAAATACGGGATTCATCCCTTCTCCCATACCGGGGACGCGGGATTCCGCCTGGTGGCGAAAACCCTGCCGGGTGTGTTCATCCTGGCGGCCCAGGCCCTGTACGGCGTGATGACCGACCGCCGCCGGCTCCGGGCCCGGGACCGGCGGGAGGTGGCGGTGGAGGCCCCGGACACGGCCAGCCTGCTGGTGGGCTGGCTCAATGAACTCCTGTTTCTGTTCGACACCACCGGGTTTATGGGCAAAGAGATCACCATCCAGGAACTGACGCCGCAACGGCTCCGGGCCGCCCTGCGGGGTGAAGACCTGAATCCGGAGCGTCATATCTATAAGACCGGGGTCAAGGCGGCCACCTATCATCACCTGTCCGTGACCCAAACTCCTTCCGGGTGGGAGGCCACCATCATTCTGGACCTTTAAATCCCGACATCCATTCCCACCGTGGTCTGATGAGAGGTAATTATGGCCAAACCGAAGACATCCCCCAGGGGCGAACTGCAACTGCGCCAGATCGACGACTACCGGTGGGAGATTCCCCCGGTGGGCGCCATGCGCACCCGGGGCCTGATCTTCGCCACCCAGGAGATGCTGCCGGATCTGCGCCAGGACCAGAGCCTGCAACAGGTGGCCAACGTCGCCACCCTCCCCGGCATCGAAGGCCCTTCCCTGGCCATGCCCGACATCCACTGGGGCTACGGCTTTCCCATCGGCGGGGTGGCCGCCTTCAACCTGGAGGAGGGCGTCATCTCCCCCGGGGGGGTGGGCTACGACATCAATTGCGGCGTGCGCCTGCTGCGGACCAAACTCAGCCGCCCCGAGATCACCGGCCGGGTGGAGGCGCTGGTGGACACCCTGTTCAGCAATATCCCTTCCGGAGTGGGGTCCCGCCGCCGGGACCTGAAGCTAACCTACCCCACGCTCAAGGAGGTGCTGCGCCTGGGCGCGGCCTGGGCGGTGAAACAGGGTTTCGGCGAGCCTGATGACCTGGCTCACATCGAGGCCGGGGGGCAGATCCCGGGGGCCGATCCCGAGGTCATTTCCGACAAGGCCCTGGAGCGGGGCCGGGACCAGCTGGGAACGCTGGGGTCCGGCAACCATTTTGTGGAGATCGGCTACGTGGCCGAGATCTTCGACCCGGAGCTGGCCCGGGCCCTGAATATCTTCCCGGACCAGGTCACCGTCATCATCCACACCGGCTCCCGGGGCCTGGGCCATCAGGTCTGCGACGACTACATCCGGGTCATGCTGGCCGCGGCGGCCCGGTACGGGATCGAGCTGCCCGACCGCCAGCTCTGCTGCGCCCCGGTCAAGAGCCCGGAGGGGCAGGAATACCTGGGGGCCATGGCCGCGGCCGCCAACTTTGCCTTTGCCAACCGCCAGCTCATCACCCACTGGGTCCGGGAGACCCTGATGCAGGTGCTGCGCCTGGGTCCCCGGGACCTGGGGCTGGACCTGGTGTATGACGTGGCCCACAACATGGCCAAGATCGAGACCCACACCGTGGCCGGAAAGCCCAAGAAGCTCTGCGTGCACCGCAAAGGCGCCACCCGGGCCTTTCCCCCCGGCCATCCCGACGTCCCCCGGCTGTATCAGACCACGGGGCAGCCGGTCCTCATCCCCGGCGACATGGGGCGCTACTCCTACCTCCTGGTGGGGACCCCCCAGGCCCTGGAAGAGACCTTCGGGAGCACCTGCCACGGGGCCGGCCGGGTGATGTCCCGGCAGGCGGCCATCAAGGCGGCCCGGGGCCGGTCCATCATCCAGGAACTGGCCGGCCGGGGGATCGTGGTCCGGGGGGCCGGCAAGGCCACCATTGCCGAGGAGATCCCCGAGGCCTACAAGGACGTGGAACAGGTCGTCCGGGTGGTGCACGGGGCCGGTTTGAGCCGCAAGGTGGCCCGGCTGCACCCCCTGGGGGTGATCAAGGGGTAAGCGCCCCTCCCGGACACCCTCGCTATTTTATCCTTGACGTATTCCTATTGAAAAAATTAAAATTATTATTTACGTCTTGGAGCAACTTTCATGTTTGATCGTCTGTCGGACAAATTGTCCCTGGTCTTCAAGAGACTCAAAGGGCATGGCAAACTCACGGAGGCCAACGTCCAGGCGGCCCTGAAAGAGGTCCGTCTGGCCCTGCTCGAGGCCGATGTCAACTACAAGGTGGCCAAGGGCTTCATCGACCGTATCCGGGAGCGCGCCCTGGGGCAGGAGGTTTTGTCCTCCCTGACCCCGGGCCAGCAGGTGGTCAAGATCGTCCACGACGAACTGGTGACGCTGTTGGGCCAGGAATCGCCCCGCCTGGAACTGGGGGGCGCCCCTCCCGTGGTCATCATGCTGGTGGGCCTGCAGGGCTCCGGGAAGACCACCACTGCCGCCAAGCTGGCCCTGTGGCTGAAAAAACAGAAGCGCCAGCCCTTTCTGGTCCCGGCCGATACCCAGCGCCCCGCCGCCATCACGCAGTTGCAGAAACTGGCGGCCCAGATCGACGTGGGCGCCTTCCCCACCCAGGCGTCCCAGACGCCGGTGGAGATCGCCGCCCAAGCCCTGACCGAGGCCAAGGCCACAGGGTATGACGCCCTGGTGGTGGACACTGCCGGGCGGCTGCATGTGGACGCTCCCCTGATGGCCGAGCTCGAGGCCGTCCAGGCCCGTCTGCACCCCCAGGAAATCCTTCTGGTGGCCGATGCCATGACCGGTCAGGAAGCCGTCACCATTGCACAAAGTTTTCACGAGCACTTGAATCTGACCGGCGTCATCCTTACTAAAGTGGAAGGGGACGCGCGCGGCGGCGCCGCGCTCTCCATGCGGTCGGTCCTCGACCGCCCCATCAAATTTCTCGGCGTGGGGGAAAAACTCGACGCCCTCGAGGTCTTCCACCCCGATCGGCTGGCCTCCCGCATCCTGGGCATGGGTGACGTCCTCACCCTCATTGAAAAGGCCCAGGAGAGCTTCGACGCCGAACAGGCCCAGGAACTGGCCGCCAAGATCCGGGGGGACAGTTTCACCCTGGACGATTTCCGGGAGCACCTGCGGCAGGTCCGGAAGATGGGAAATCTGTCCCAACTGCTGGAGATGATTCCCGGGCTCAATCAAGTCAAAGGGCTCAAGGGCATGCAGCCCGATGAACGGGAACTGGTGAAGATTGAGGCCATCATCAACTCCATGACGCCCCAGGAGCGGGCCCAACACACCCTCATCGACGGCAGCCGCCGCCGCCGCATCGCTTCCGGCAGCGGCACCACCGTCCAGGACATCAACCGCCTGCTCAAGAACTTTGACATGACCCAGAAGATGATGAAAAAAATGGTCAAGGCCAAGAAGGGCAAACGCCGCTTCCTGCCCTTTGGCTTGTGAGACGGCGGGGGCGGCGGGCGGTGGGGAACGGCAACTCACTCCGGCGCCACCGGGACCACCCCTGAAAACCCGAGCTGCATCTTACCAGAGGAGAAGAAAGCACTCTCATGGCTATTAGAATCCGCCTGGCCCGGCACGGGGCCAAAAAACGGCCTTTTTACCGCATTGTCGTCGCCAACAGCACCTCCAAGCGGGATGGACGCTTCCTTGAGATCGTGGGCACCTATGACCCGGCCCGGCAATCGGATATGGTTTCCCTCAAGGAGGACAAATTGGCCAAATGGCTGAGTCGGGGGGCCCAACCCACCCCCACCGTGGCCAGTCTTCTGAAAAAGCAGGCCCAGGCCGCCGTAGCCAGTGGTGAGACCGCCTGAGCCAGCCCAGCATTTTTCCCTGATCGGGCCTGAAACATCCTTTCTGCCCCGGACCCCAGGGGTCCGGGAGGGAGATCGGGGCAGGGAGCCCCGCCCGCGCCACCGGCACTGACCACGGCATCATCACGTGATACGGCATACCGGGACCACAGGCAACTCGCCTTTCCAGCGCACAATGACAACGGAGGTCGCGTCATGAAGGATTTGATCAAGTACATCGCCCAAGCCCTGGTAGATAATCCCGATCAAGTGGAAGTCTCCGAAATCGAAGGCGAACAGACCTCGGTCATCGAACTCAAGGTAGCCAAGGAAGATCTGGGGAAGGTGATTGGCAAACAGGGACGGACTGCCCGGGCCATGCGCACCATCCTCAGCGCCGCGTCCACGAAGATTCGCAAGCGGGCCGTCCTGGAAATCCTTGAATAGAGGCGCAGCCGACAGACCGGAGTCTATCTCCCTGGGACAGATCGTCGGGGCCCAGGGGCTGCGCGGCGAACTCAAGGTGAGGCCCCAGGTGGATGATCTGGACACCCTGTTGGCCGTGGGCGAAGTGAGGTTGGCGGGGGCCAGCCACCGGGTGACGGGCGCTCGCTGGCACAAGCAGACGATCATTATGACCCTGGCCGGCGTCACCACCCGGGAGCAGGCCGAGGCCTTGCGGGGCGAGGAACTCCGGGTCGATCCCCGGCAGCTGCCGGCCCTGCCCGAGGGGGAATATTACTGGTTTGAAATCCTGGGATTGCCGGTGCTGCGGGGCGATGATCGTTCGGTACTGGGCCGCCTGACCCAGATCATCGCCACCGGCGCCCACGATGTCTACGTGGTGGAGGGTGAGGGGGGCGAACACCTGATCCCGGCGGTGGACGAAGTCATCCGGGAAATCAACCTGACCGACGGTTGGATCGTGGTGGACCCCGACATCCTGTGGGAAGAGCCGGGTGCGGTTTGATATCCTGACCATCTTTCCGGAGTTCTTCACTTCGCCCCTGGCCCACAGCATTGTCAAACGGGCCCTGGACCAGGGGATCATCACCGTCCGGGTCATCAATCTGCGGGACTTCACCACCGACCGGCATCACGTGGTGGACGACCGGCCCTTCGGCGGGGGGCCCGGCATGGTCATGAAGATCGAACCGGTGGCGGCCGCCATTGCCGCCGCCCGGGAAGAGGACCCCGAGGTCCGGGTGATCCTGCTCAGCGCCCAGGGCCGCCGCTTTACCCAGGCTGAGGCCCGGGCGTGGGCCGGTCACCCCCATCTGTATCTGGTCTGCGGCCATTACGAGGGCGTGGACGACCGGGTGCAGGCCTATATCGACGATGAACTCTCCATCGGCGACTACGTCCTGACGGGGGGAGAAATCCCCGCCCTGGCCGTCGTCGATGCCTTGACCCGGCTGCAAGCGGGGGCCCTGGGCGACGCCGATTCGGTCCAGGAGGAGTCATTCCAGGACGGGCTCCTGGAATATCCGCATTATACCCGGCCCCGGGACTTTGACGGCCGGGAGGTCCCGGAGGTGCTGCTCTCCGGCGACCACGCCAGGATCGCCCGGTGGCGCCGGCGCCAGGCCCTCCGCCGCACCTGGGAGCGCCGGCCCGAGTTGTTGCGCCGGGCCGCCTTGACCCCGGAGGACCTGGCCTACGTGCAGTCCCTGGAAGACGCGACACAGTTTGAATGATAATCAGGCCAAGAGGATGCCATGGAAAAACTAGACATGTTGGAAAAGGAACACATGCGGGCCGATCTGCCGGATTTTCGGCCGGGGGACACGGTCGAGGTCCACGTCCGCATTCTGGAAGGGGATAAGGAACGCATCCAGGTTTTCAAGGGCGTGGTCATCCGCAAGCGCGGGGCCAACACCGGGGCCACGTTCACCGTCCGCAAGGTGTCCTACGAGGTGGGGGTGGAACGGACCTTCCCGCTGCATTCGCCCTCCATTCACCAGGTCAAGGTGATCAGCCAGGGCCGGGTGCGGCGTAGCCGTCTGTATTATCTGCGGCAGCGCTACGGTAAGGCGGCCCGGATCAAAGAAAAACGCGCTTTTTAAAGCCGGACCGCCCCCGTGTCCTCGGATAGCCCCGGAGAGCGTGTGGATCCGCCGCCCCCCGGGGTGGACCCGGAAGAGTGGTGCCGGGCGGCAGGGTATCGGCTCCTGGCGGGAGTGGATGAAGCCGGGCGCGGCCCCTTGGCCGGACCGGTGGTGGCCGCCGCAGTCATCTTGCCCGTGGGAGTTGCCCTCACCGGGCTCCGAGACTCCAAAAAGCTCAGTCCCAGGCAGCGTGACGCCCTGGAACCCCGCATTCAGGGGCAGGCCCTGGAATTTGCCGTCGCCGTGGTGGACGTGGCCAGCATCGAAGCGCGGGGTATCTTTCAGGCCAGTCTGGCGGCCATGGCCGAGGCCGTGCAGGCCCTGAACCGGGAACCCGACGCGGTGCTGGTGGACGGCCCCTGGATGCTGCCCCTGGCCCGGCCCCAATGCCCCCTGGTGGGGGGGGATGACCGGTGCCGCTGCATCGCCGCCGCCGCGGTGTTGGCCAAGGTACACCGGGACCGCATGATGCTGGCGTACCACCATCTTTACCCGCACTATAATTTCGCCGGCCACAAGGGGTATGCCACCGCGGAACACCTGGCGGCCATCCGCCGCCACGGCCCCTGCCCCATCCACCGCCGCACCTTCAAGGGTGTCAAAGAGTTTCTGTAAAAAAACCATGAGCCTGGACCGGCGTAGCCTGGGACACATCGGGGAAGAGCTGGCAGCCCAAGCCCTGATCCAACGGGGGTATACCATCCGGGAGCGGAATTGGCGCACCCGCGGGGGAGAGATCGATCTGGTGGCGACAGAGGGGGAGGTGCTGGTCTTCGTGGAGGTCAAGACCCGGCGTTCCCTGGCTTTCGGCACGCCCCAGGAGGCCGTGGCGCCGGCCAAACAGGCCCGTCTGCGCCAGGCTGCCGAACTCTATTTACAGACGCACCAGGGAAGCTGGACCGCAGTCCGGTTCGACGTGGTCGCCATCACCTTGAACGGCTCCGGGCCGCACCTTGAGGTCATCCCGAATGCCTTCGAGGGGTGAGACCGCAGCCTCCTTTCCGGAAAGTCCGAGTCCGGCGCCCGGGTGCCTGTACATCGTCGCCACCCCCTTGGGCAATCTGGAGGATATCACCTTCCGGGCCGTCAAGGTGCTGGCGGCCGTGGACCTGATTGCCGCCGAGGACACCCGCCACACCCGGAAGCTCTTGACGCATTACGGCATCACCACGCCCCTGGTGAGCTACCACAGTCACAATCAACACCTCAGGGCCCCGGAGATCCTGGCGCGCCTGGGACGGGGCCAAGCCGTGGCCCTGGTCAGCGACGCCGGCACCCCCGGGATCTCCGACCCGGGCACGCATCTGGCCGACCAGGCCTGGGGCGCGGGTTTCACCGTCAGCGCCGTTCCCGGCCCCACCGCCTCGGTGGCGGCGGTCTCCATGGCCGGCTTCGACGGGGATTTCATCTTTGTGGGGTTTTTGCCCCGCCGGGCGGGAAAGAAGGCGGAATTTCTCCAGGCCCTGGCCCGGGAGCCCCGGGTGCTGGTCTTGTATGAGTCACCCCGGCGCCTGATGGAGACCGTGGCCGATCTGGCCGCCGCCATGCCGGAGCGGCGCCTGTTCGTGGTCCGGGAATTGACCAAAAAATTTGAGCAGTGCTGGCGCGGCCCGATGGGCGAAGTGGCCCGGCAGATCGCCGCGGCGGGCGAGATCAAGGGGGAATGCACCCTGGTGGTGTCCCGCCCCCCCGAGGAGGCGGTGCCGGTCGTTGATCTTGAGGCGCACCTGCTGCAGGAGGCGGCCCGCCTCCCCCGGTCCGGCCGCACCTTGGCCCGGGAGGTGGCGAGCGCCCTGGGCCTGCCCCGCCATCGGGTCTACCAGGCGGTCCTGGCCCTGAAGGACCAGGGACGGTTACCCTAAAACAATTCCATCACTCTTCACCCCGGCGGGTAAAAACCGGGCTTGCCAGAGACGGCCTGTTTGCGGTAGAGTATGAGCAACTCACCTTCCCCCTCGGAAGACAGAAAAATCAACCTCTGGGTGCGCAACCGCCTGGGGCTGCATGCCCGGGCCGCGGCCAAGATCGCCGCCCTGGCCTCCCAATATCAGGCTCGCATCACCCTGGAAAAGGCCGGGGCCCAAGTGGATGCCGCCAGCATTCTGGATTTGTTGACCCTGGATTGCCCGTGCGGCTCGGAAGTCACCGCCCGGGCCATGGGACCGGAGGCCGATCAGGCCCTGGCGGCCCTGGCGGACCTGTTCGCGCAACAGTTTGGAGAGATGTGATGGGCCCCCTCAATGCCCGGGAAGTCTGGCCCCAAAATAAGATCTTAAAAGGTATCGGGGTCTCCCCCGGGATTATCATCGGCCCGGCCTATCTCATGGCCGAAACGGAGAAATCCCCGGTCTTTTTCCGGTACCTGAGTTCCCTGGAAAAGGCTGAGCAGGAAGTGGCGCGCTTCCGGGACGCGGTCACCGAGGCTCGGACCGAGCTCCTGCAGATCAAGGATTCCATCCCGGTGGATTTCCGGGAACACGCCTATATTGTCGATACCCACATCCTCATCCTCCAGGATCGGATGTTCTTCGAAGAGGCTGTCCGTCTCATTCTGGAGGAGAAGGTCAACGCCGAATGGGCCATCCGCAAGGCGGTGGAAAAGGCCCAGGTCCTCTTCTCCCGCATCTCCGATCCCTACATCAAGAGTCGCATCAAGGACGTCGAGGACGTGGGCGACCGCGTCCTGAGGCATCTCACCGGGGCCACCGCCTTCAACCTCGACCGGCTCACCGAACCGGTGATCATCGTGGCCCGGGATCTCTCCCCGGCGGACACCACCCAACTGCGCATCGACCGGGTGCAGGGCTTCATCACCGAGACCGGCGGCAAGACCTCCCACACCGCCATTATGGCCCAGTCCCTGGAGATTCCCGCCGTCGTGGGGCTGGAGAAGGCCACCCGTCTGATCGACACGGGGTATACCCTGATTCTCGATGGCCTCTCCGGCACGGTGATCATCAACCCCGACGCCCCCATGCTGGAACTCTACCTGGAACGCAAGGCCAAGTTTGAGAAGTTCAAGGAAGAGACCAACAAGTGCAGCTTTCTGCCGGCGGTCACGGTGGATGAACACGAAACCCGGGTCATGGCCAATATCGAATTTCAGGAAGAGCTCAGTCTGGCCCTGGATTACGGCGCCGACGGGATCGGACTGTACCGCACGGAATTCCTCTACCTGCGTCAACGCACCCTGCCCACCGAAGAAGAGCTGTTCGAGGACTACAAGATCGTAGCCCGCATTATGTCCCCCCGCCCGGTGACCCTGCGCACCCTGGACGTGGGGGGAGATAAGCTGGCGGCCTATTTGGACTACGCCCCGGAGGAAAAAAACCCGGCCCTGGGACTGCGGGCCATCCGCTTCTGCCTCAAAGAGGAAAGGCTCTTCCGCACGCAACTGCGGGCCATCCTGCGGTCGTCGGTCTTTGGCCGGGTGCGTCTGATGTTCCCCCTGATCTCCGGCATTCAGGAAATCACCGCGGCCAAGCGCATCCTGGAGGAGGTCAAGGACGATCTGCGTCGGGAGAATCAGCCCTTTGACGAATCCATGCCCGTGGGAGTCATGATCGAGGTGCCGGCGGCGGTGATGTTGGCAGATTTTCTGGCCCGGGAGGCCGACTTTTTCAGCATCGGCACCAACGACCTGATCCAGTACGCCCTGGCCATCGACCGGGTGAACAAGGAAGTGGCCGATATGTATCAGCCCCTCCATCCCGCGGTCCTGCGCATGATCCAGCGCGTGGTGGAGGCCGGGCACGCCACCGGCATTGAAGTCACCGTCTGCGGGGAGATGGCCGGAGACCCCCTGTATACCCCGATCCTGTTGGGCCTGGGCGTGGATGAGCTCTCCATGAACGCCCTGTCCATCCCCGTGGTGAAACGTATCGTGCGTCTGGCCACGTTGGAAGAATGTCACGAATATGCCTCTCAAGCCCTGTCCCTGGGCACTGCCGAGGCGGTCAACTCCTTCACGGCCTCGATGATGGCCCGTCGCTTCCCTGAAGTCTTCATGTTCGGCCGCGATCTGGCCGCCAGCGCCGGACTCTAGTCTGCCGACAGGCTCATTAGCCATGAAAAAAGACGTCACGAAACTCATCTGCCAGAACCGCAAGGCCTATTTCGATTATTTTATCGACGACCTCTATGAGGCCGGGTTGGTGCTCACCGGACCCGAAGTCAAGTCCATCCGTCTGGGGAAAGTCAACATCAACGACGCCTACGCCCGCATTCGCAAGAACGAAGTCTATTTGATCAACGCCCATATCAGCCCCTATCCCTTTGCGCCGCCCGAGGTCTATGATCCGGATCGGCCCCGCAAGCTCCTGATGCACCGCGCCGAGATCAAGCGCCTCATCGGCAGGATCGAGGAAAAGGGCTATACCCTGATTCCCTTGAAGCTCTTCTTTCGGAACCAATACGTCAAGATCGAACTGGGGTTGGCCCGGGGCAAGAAGAAATACGACAAGCGGGAGACGATCCGACGCCGGGATGAAGAACGGGAACTCCGCCGCCTGCGGAAAAACCGGGGATGAACTTCAGCCACGGGCTCGATGACCGCCTGCCCCTGCTGCCCGCCATCCTTTTCGGTCTGCAATGGACCGCCGTCACCGTTCCCCTCCTGGTCATTCTGGGTAAGGTCGTGGGCGCGGTGGCATCCTCCGACCCGGCGGGCCAGACCCTCTACCTGCAGAAGCTGTTTTTCTTCACCGGCGCCACCACCCTGGGTCAGATCCTGTGGGGCCACCGTCTCCCCCTCATCGCCGGGCCCTCCGCCGTGCTCCTCATCGGCGTCCTCACCAGCCGGGGGGTGCCCCCGGCGGCGGTCTATACCGCGGTGGGGTTGGGCGGCCTCCTCATCGTCCTGGTGGCCGGGGCCGGTCTGTTCCGGTACGTCCAGCGCCTCTTTACCTCCCGGGTGGTGGCGGCGGTGCTGCTCCTCATCGCCTTCACCCTGGCCCCCGCCATCCGGAACCTGATCATCGGCGGCCCGGCGGCCGGATTGCCGGTCTTCAACCTGCTCTTCGCCCTGACCCTGCTCCTGGTCATGTATGGGCTCCACCGGGCCCTCCAGGGCATGGGAAAGGCCACCCTGATCATCTGGTCCCTGGGGCTGGGAAGTCTCGCCTACGCCCTGCTGGCGCCCTCCAGGGCGGCTCCGGCCCCGGAGGCGCTGCCCCTCCTGGCCGGCTTCTTCACCGGGCTGCTCCCCCGGCTGACCTGGGACCTCGGGGTGCTGGCGTCCTTTGGCTTTTGTTATCTCGCCCTGGTGGTCAACGATCTGGGGTCGCTGCAATCCCTGCTGGGCCTCCTGTCGCCGGCGGGGCCGGAGCGGCGCCTCACCCGGGGCCTGATGGGGACCGGCCTGGCCAATCTGGCCTCAGGTCTGTGCGGGGTCATCGGGCCGGTGAACTATTCCCTGAGCCCCGGGGTGATCCTGGCCAGCGGCTGCGCCTCCCGGTTCGCCCTGGCCCCGGCGGCAGTCCTGGTGGCCCTGCTGGCCTTCTCCCCGGCCGCCATCGGCTTCCTCAGCCAGGTCCCGCCGGTGGTGGTGGGAACCGTCCTGACCTACATCATGGCCTCCCAGGTGGCCGCCGGCCTCTTGCTGATCTTTCAGTCCGCCTCCGGGCGGGGGTTTACCTTGGAGGACGGCCTGACCCTGGGTTTGCCCACGCTGTTGGGCACCCTGATCGCCTTTATCCCTCCGGAAATCCTGGACACCTTCCCGGCCGGGGTCCGCCCCCTGCTGGGCAACGGCTTTGTGGTGGGGGTCCTGGCGGTGCTCTTCCTGGAGCACCTGGTTTTCCGTCCGGTAAAGATGGAGGAGAAGGGACCGTGAGGCCCCGGTCGCGGCTGACATCCGTCTCTCCCGCCGCTTCCGTAACCGGGGGATGGCATGAGGCGCCCTGAGACACGGCGAGGGAGGCGGAAAAATTCCGGGGAACTCGTCAGTCCCCGGCTTTCTCCCTTCGCCCCGAAGACAATCCTGCAAAAATCCGGACACCTATGACCCGCCCCGCCCATCTCATTTATGGAGTCAACGACGTCCCGCCACCCTTGAAGCTGGCGGTCCTGGGGCTGCAACAGGTCACCCTGATCTCCATCTACCTGGTGATCATGGTGATCGTGGTCCAGAAGGCGGGGGCCTCACCGCTGGCGGCCCGCAATGCCGTCAGTTTGGCGATGCTGGCCCTGGGGGTGGGGGCGGTGCTCCAGTCGCGGCGCTGGGGCCCGGTGGGCTCCGGGAATCTGGCCCCGCCGGTGCTCTCGGCCATCTACCTTCAGGCCTCCCTGGCCGCGGTGAGCCTGGGCGGCCTCCCCCTGGTCTTTGGCATGACTGTCTTTGCCGGGGCGGTGGAAGCCACCCTCGCCCGTTTCCTGCATCGCCTGCGCTTTATCTTCCCGCCTGCGGTCATCGGGGTCATCGTCACCACGGTGGGTTTCGAGGTCGGCCTCATCGGAATCAGGCAGGTCCTGGACGTGGCAGGTCAGGTGGGCAGTCGCCACTTCGAGATTCACTTTCTGGTGGCCAATCTCACCCTGGCGGCCATGATGGGCTTCTCCATTTGGGGCAAGGGCTTGATGCGCCTCTTCGGAACCTTGTTGGGGCTGGTCCTGGGGTTGGCGGTGGCCTTCCCGGCCGGCCTCATCTCTCCCCCCGCCCTGGCGCATATCCGCCAGGCGCCCCTGGTGGCCCTGCCGCATATCAGTCATATCTCCTACAGCTTTGATATCACCCTGGCCCTGCCCTTTCTGGTGGCTGCCCTGGCTGCGGCCCTGCGCACCATCGGGGTGGTGACCACCTGCCAGCAGCTCAACGATCCGGAGTGGCAGCAGCCCGACATGACCAGCATCCGGGGCGGGGTCCTGGCCGACGGCCTGGGTTGCGCCCTGGGGGGCCTCTTGGGCGTGGTGGGCATGAGCAGCTCGCCCAGCGCGGTGGGGGCCGCCCGGGCCACCGGCGCCACCAGCCGGGTCATCGCCGGGGCGGTGGGGGTTTGGTTCGTGGTGCTGGCGGGCGTCCCCAAACTGGCCGCCATCTTTCTGGCCCTGCCGCCGGCGGTGGTGGGGGCGGCCCTGATCTTTACCGGCAGCCTGCTGGTGGTGGGTGGTATCCAGATCATGGCCCGCACCACCCTGGACCTGCGCAAGACCTTCATCATCGGAGTGCCCTTGCTCCTGGCTCTCAGCCACCAGGTCTTTCCCGCCTATTATCGGTCCCTGCCCCAGTGGTTGAAATTGTTCGCCGGCTCGTCCTTGTCCATCGCCACCCTGCTGGCGGTGGGGCTGAACCTGGCCTTCCGCCTGGGCCTCCGCCGCCGGTTCGAGATGACCATCACCCTCACCGGGGAGCTGGGGGGGCCGGTCACCAAGCTACGCCAAGTCCTGCAGGAGTGGGAGGTGACGACTGCCGCCGCAGACCGGGCCGTGGCCACCCTGCGCCAAATCTGCCGCCACCTGCGCGATCATCAGACCAGCGAGGGGCCGGTGCGCCTGAGGGCGGTCTATGACGAGGTGGACCTCTCCCTGGATCTCGCCTACCAGGGTTCTTTATCAGGTCTGTCTCTATCAGGTCCCCGGGGATCAGGGGAGGCGGACAGACTGCCCTTCAGCGAAGGCATGTCGGCGTCCTGGCAGTGTCTCTGCCCCGACCAGGGGGTGTGCTCGCAAGACGGGGCCCAGTGTCGGATTCACCTGGTGTTTTGACGCGGGACGGTTCCGGCCCGTCACCAAGGTGGCGGGAAGGGAGGCAGGTCGATTTCAGGTGGTATTGTAGGTGGCGATGATCCTGGCGGCCGTCCCCGGATCCCGCAGGGCCAGGGTGCACAGGCTGACCGCGTCGGCGCCGGCGTCCAGGCAGCGCTGCACGTCCGTCGGGGTGGTGACGCCGCACCCCATGATGAGGCGGCAGTCCACCTCCCGGCGCAACCCGAGATTATAGGTGAAGGCCATCTCCCAGGCCGGGCCGCCGGAGACGCCGCCGCCACCGACCGCTTGTAAGGGCGAGGGCGGATGGAAGGCGGGGGGATAGAGCAGGTCGTAGGGGATGGTGTTGACGCCGTGCAGGGCGAAGACGCCCAGCCGCTCCAGCTCCTGGGCGAACTCGTAAGGGTGGCAGATGCTGAGCTTGGCGATCAGGGCCAACGCCGGGAAGCGCTCCCGCAGCCGCCGGGTGCAGGCCAGGGCCTGCGTCATGTTTTCGGCGACGGCCTCGGCGGCATTGGGGCAGGAGAAGTTCAACTCCAGGGCGCGAAAATCACTCCCCAAGCATCTCTGGTAGATACCCACCGCCTCCAGGGTTTCCGTGATCGCCAGATCGGTACCCTTGGCAAACTCCGGGTACAGGTTGGGGATCACCCGACAGCCCCGGCCCACCACCGGGACCATCTCCGGCGCCACCACCTCCACCCCGGCATTGGTCAGACCGTAGGCGTTGAGCATGCCCATCCCGGGCAGGCGGCGGATGTACTTCCAAGTGAGGGGGTTGGCCGCCACAAAATTCCCCCGCCGGGGTTGGCGGGTGGCGGATTTGGTGAACACCGTGGTGCCGGTGGCGCGCACCGTCTCCAGCAGGCGGCGATAGGGGGGCCACAAGGTATAGGGAAAGATGCCGGCCCCGGCCGGTCCCAGGGCGGTGGAGATCACGAGGCGGGATAGGTTTAGAGATTGAGTCATGGGAACTCAAGGCTAAAAATGGCTTCTGAATGCCACTCCGTCAAGAGGGTGAGGGCTTGGTTGCGAGGAGCCCTACCCTTTTCCTGCGCCGACCGTTTCCTCACAAGGGAAGAATCTCCAACTGCCCGGTGTCGCCGTCAAAGTGGGCCAGCCGCCCCCGGTAGACCGGAGGTCGGCGCAGCAGCAGCCGCACGGCCTCCTGCACCTGCAGGCTGGCGATCAGGGTAACGACGGGGGCCACCGCGCCGGGGGCTTCCATGGGCGCACCCGGGGGAGGCAGCAACCGGCCGAACTGCTCCACATCGGGGGGGAGCAAAGTGGTGACCTGACCGAAGCCACCCCACACCGCGCCGTGGACCAGGGGGCGATGGCCCCGGGCGGCGGCCTGGGCCAACTCCCAGCGCGCCGGGAAGGTGTCCAGAGCGTCCAGGACCACCTCCACCTGGGAGACCAGGGCGGGCAGGTTTTCCCGGGAGAGGAAGGCCGCCACCGGCACCGTGATCAGGGCCGCATGAATTTCAGCCAGAGCGGCCGCGGTCACCGCCGCCTTGGGCTGCCCCAGGGTGGCGGAGGTGGCGAAGAGCTGCCGGTTGAGGTTGGAGGGGGCAAAGACATCGCCGTCGGCCAGGAGGAGCCGGCCCACCCCCAATCGAGCCAGAAGCATGGCCTGGCATCCCCCCAAGCCCCCCAGGCCGGCCACCAGGACGGCGCTCTCCAGCAGCCGGAGCTGGTCCCCCACGGACAGGCTGGGAAAGTTGCGTTCATAGCCTTCCGGCAGGATTCCGGCCCGCAGGGCCGCCAGATGCGCCTCCCGGGGGCTGAGGCCCTGCTGGTGGGCCCAGGCCGTCAGTTCGACCGCGGAAATCGTCCGGGCCGGCCGGCCACCCCGCTCGAGGGGGCGGGCCAGGTGCTGCAGGGCCGCGGCGGCAGATGCTGCCAGCTCCATAGCCTGACGGCCTAGCCGCCGCCCTCAGCAATGTTTTTCCAGAAAATCATCGACATAGCCATAGACCACCTCATCGTCGGTCATCACCATGTCCATCTGCTTGGTATAGACCTCCAGGCGCCCCAAGATCTCCAGCATGTTCAGGATCAGGTCGGCGGGCTCGCCGCTGCGCCGGCCGTCCAGCAGATCTCCCTCGATACTGACGATAAACCCCAACCGGGTCAAAATCCCCTCGATGAGCCGGAGCCGCCGCACCCGCCGCTCCACCGAGGCCGCGCCGCCCTGGTAGTGGAAGCGCACGTAATTGTCTGGGGGCTCCTGATCCACGAAGGCCTCCACCGTGGAGGCGTGATACCCCAGACAGAGGCTGAAATTCATGTAGTTCCGGGAGAGCAACGCCAGGCTGGTCCTCTGGAGCTGATCCTCCGCCCGGGGGGTGGTCGAGGTCACCCCCACCACCGAAATGAAGCCCTTCATGTCCAGGGGGCGGGCCTTGGGCCAGGGAATGGACATCATCCCGGTGAGAAAGGCCCGGTAGGGCAGCGAGCTAACGTCCTCGAAGCTCACCGTGGCGGCCTCGCGGCCCAGCCCCCCCCCGGCGTCGATGACCAGGATGGGCACCAGCCGGCCGGTGACCAGGCTGGCCGCCTCCTTCTTCGTCACCGAGCTCTTGAGGCTCAGGCAGAACATCTCGTCCTGGCGCAGGGCGCAGGCGGAGTTGAGAAATTCCTGAAGGCTGTTAGCCTTGGTCTCCGCCCCCGCCGGGAAGACCAGCGGCCGGAGGCTTTGCCACAGGGCGACCGCCGCCCGGGCCGGGTCGTCGCCCGGGGCGGGAGGTTCGGCCAGACCCTGGTCGAGCCGGCCCTTCAGCCCCTCCCAGGCCGCCACCAACTCCTGCTGCCTACCCCGGCAGAGCTCGTTCAGCAGGGTCGCCACCTGCCCCGTCGCCGTCACCAGGGCCGCCAGCGCGTCCCGGACCCGGGCCGGATCAGTGAGGTCCCGACCCTCCCCCCAGGCCTGGACCTGGGCCAATTGGTCCCGCGCCTGGTGCCCGGCCGCGATCATCTCCAGGTAGCACCGGACCTTGCGCTGATACTGCGCTCTCAGGCTCGGCCGCCCCGGCGCGGTGGTTGCCGCAGGTTCCTTGTTGAACAGTCGCCGCCAGAAAGACACCTCTTCCTCCTTGTGAGCGAGCCGGGTCCTACGACCGGGGTTAACGCCACTGGGTTTATTTCCTTTATACCATATCCCCAAAACAACGGCCAGGGCCGCCTCCGTGGACGTACCCTGGCCGTGCGGTGATGGCCCGATCATGTGTGGGCCGAAGCGTATCGCGGGCTTACACCTCTTCCTTGGCGCCGGTCTTGTGCATACCCATCCCTATGCCCTCGAAGAGTTCGAAGATGCCGTAGCCGTACCACATGGTGTAGATGACATAGAAGACCAGCATAAAGATCAGCATGCCGGCATTGGCGCCCACACTGCCGGCCTCGATCCCGTAAAAATTATATCCCGGCTCGATGGACCGGGCCTGGATGTCGGTAACCGCCTTGGCCTCTTTGAAATTCTTTTGTTTTTTCAGAGCCCCGTCGATTTTGGTGAAGGACGTCCACCAGTTTTTCAGGGCCTCCTTGGCGTCGTAGTTGTATTGGGCCTTGAGCTTATCGCCCTGATTATTGAACATGGCCTCGGAGTCGTCGATGGCCTTGAGCAGAACCTTGCCCAGGTCACCGCTGATCTTCATTTCCACTCCGGTGGCTTCCACCTGGGCCCCCGCCTCGGTATAAAGCAGCCCCACTTTCTTGACCTGGTCCTCATTGGCCGCCTTAATTACCACGTCAAAGGTTTTGCCGTCGAATTTCTTGGCCACCTTCCGCATGGCATCCATATAATTGCTGGAGCCCTTGGAGAGGGAATTGAAAAAGTCGTCGGAAAATTCCAGGCCGTTCCTCCCGTGCCCGAAGATCGGCATGAAGATCAGGATCAGAACCACCGTAAAGGAAACCAGCAGGATGACTCCCACAGTAATTTTCTTGCTGTTCATGGCTTAATGCACCCCCCCCGTCTCCATTTCATAGGCTTCCTTGCCCCGGAGTTTATTGAGATTCTTGAAGAACATGGCAAATACCCAGAGGGCGAAACCGCCGACGATGATAAAGAAGAGGATCAACCCAACGACATCGATAACATTAGCCAAGGCATTAGAAATACTAATGTATTCCATATCGTCGAGCTTCTTCGGCAGCGAGAAGAGCCGGTTGACGAAACCGCCCAGGATGGCGATGGCGTAAAATCCGCGGATGTAGATACCCTTGACCACTTTAGTGGTCATGGCGCCGATCTGGATACCCAACAGCGAACCCAACAGCATGCCCATGGCCAGGGTATAGAAAATGAAGCCGTAGATGGCGTATTGCGAAATGGAGGCAAAACCGGCGGTGAAGATGATCTGCAGGATATCCGTGCCCACGGTGGTAAAGGAGGACACGCCCAACATATAGACGAACATGGGGAAGGTCAAAAAGCCGCCGCCCACCCCCATGATGGCCGCCACAAAGCCCACCACAAAACCGCACAAGGCCACAAAGACCCCGGAGATGCGGTTGCCCCCGGGAACCAGGTCTTCATCGAAGGTGATCATGGGCGGAAGACTGATGGACTGAAGTTTCTGGGCCAGGCCGGTGACGCCGCTCGGGGCGGCCTTCTTGACCTTGGGGTCCTGAATTTTGGTTTCCTTACCGGCCTTCCGGAGCTTCAGGAAGTCGGTCATGGCATAGATGCCCAGGAAGCCCAACAGGAGGACATAAACCAGGCTGATGAACAGGTCGCTCATGACCGGGTTGTATTCATAAATAGCCCGGTTGATATAGCCGCCCACCACGACTCCGCCCCCGGAGCCCACCAGAAAGGCCACCGCCAGGGCCACCGAGACGTTGCCCAGTTTCTTGTGGACCGCCGTCCCCATGATGGCCTTGGCAAAGATATGAAAGAGGTCGGTGCCCACGGCCAGGATGCCTTTGATCCCCGCACTCATCAAGGCCGGGGTGATGATAAAGCCGCCGCCGGCCCCGATACACCCGGTGACCAACCCGGCGCACAAGCCGATAAAGATGGTGACCACAAAGATGGTGGTGGAATAAAAGGCCGGAGCATAAGCCTTTTTCCCTCCCAGGGTATCCCCTGCGGCCCAGGAATAGCCGATAAACAACAGAATCGGCACACACATCAGCAGCAAGGTGATGACCTTCTTGCGGCTGCGCAGGATATTTGCGGTCGCTTCGATTTCCCACCTGGCGTGGGCCTCGGCGGCCAGCTTCAGGACCTCAAACAGACGTCGTCCAGCACCCATAATGAAATCAATCCTCCCTCAGCATAATAATAAAATAAATGCCTCCTGCCCCCGTCCCCAAGGGCACCGGCAGATGTGACTTCCGTGATCCTCGAACCGGTTTTCTAACCTTGTAGAAAAGGAGCAACCGGCATGCCAGAGTTCAATCCCCCAGTAACTTTTTTAACTTGTGAATCCCCTTATATTTTACATTTTCCCCGCATTCTGCCTCGACCGGCGCCGTTTCACCCTGTGTCAGCATTTTTTACATAGTGTAAAGGGCTGCCTGGGTTTCACAGGTGGGGCAGGAGACCTAACGACCGATATTGAGGAACATGAGCAGAATAACCAGGAAGATGAGACCAGCGAAACCCAATTGCAGTCGAGGCCCGGCAAACCTTTTATTCAACAGCGCCCCCACCTGAGTGCCCACGGTGGAGCTGATGAGGAGGATCACCACCAGGGGCAGCTCCACGTTTCCCTTGAGACTGTGGGTCAAGGTGCCATACAGGGAAGACACCAGCATCTCGAACAGATTGGTGCCGATGGACACCACGGTGGGCACTCCCAGTACATAAATCAACGCCGGCATCCGAATGAAGCCGCCACTGACGCCCAACAGGCCGGTCAAAAACCCGGCTGCCGCGCCGACCCCCAGGACCACCCAGAGGGAAATGGCCTCCACCCCCGAGGCCGGGAGTGAAATCAACGGCGGCAGATTCACCGTGCGCAGACGGCCCATCAAGGCCCCGCCCTCCGCCGCCCCCACCGCGGCAAAGGCAGTCTCGCCCTTAAGCACCGCCCGGGCCTCCCGACGCACCAGAGAGCCGATCCAAAGGAGCAGAACGGCGTAAATCACCGTCATCACGAGGTGCATGAGGCTGAGAGGCCGGCCGGCCACCGTGACGGTGCCGGCATGTTTCAGGAGTTCCAGCACCCGGGCGCCGCCCTCGATGCCCACCAGACTGCCCGCAAAGATCAAGCCGCCCAGCTTATAATCGATATAGCCGACGCCCATCGAGCGCAGGTTGGCGGTGGTGGCCACGCCGACCATCTGGGTCAGATCCGTGCCCACCGCCACATTGTAGGGCACGTGGACCACCAGATTGAGCAGCGGGGTCATTAAAAAGCCGCCTCCCACGCCGAAAAAACCCACCAGCAGTCCCACCCCGAAACCCAACACCACCAGGGCCGCCAGGGAGACGGAAAGCTCGCCGCCCGTGGCGATGGTGTAGAACCAGCCTTGGACGGGCTCCACCAGGCGGCCGAATTGCAGCCAATAACTGGCCAAGGGTAAATCAATCACGGTATGTCCTAACGGAGGTCTTTAGGCGCTGCCGCCTCCGAGCTTGATGCCGCTCGTCTTTTCGATGACCCGGATCAACCCCGCAAAGGCTGCTCCGATGACCAGGGGCAGGAGCAGCGCCAGGGCGACATAGACCCAGGAGGCCGCAAAGGCCTTCCCACCCGGGGCGGTGCTCTGGGAAATCACGTTCAACCACTGGAGAAAGGCCATGAACTATCCTATGAAATTTTTGTGATATTTTTCACTTTGAATTATAAAAACATTATTTTTTTTGTCAACCCAAGAATCCGGGGCGGTGGGAACGAGGTCACAAAAAATCTTTCCTGGGGGCCCGGAGGCACGATGGTGAGGGGGCAGAAGACTGGGGCGGGAAGGCACCGAAACTAAGGGGTAGCGGTGAGTTCCGGGGCGGATATCCACGCATTCAGGGAGCGCCGGAGGGTTTCCGGCAGGGGGGTGGGTTTGCCGCTGAAATTGATGCAGATAGTGGTCAGGGTCAGGTCGGTGGCCAACTCGCCGGTGGCCGTCTGAAACAACTGCTGCTGAAAGGTGAGGCTGCGACTCTTGAACCGGGTGATCCGAGTCAGAATGAGGATTTCGTCATTATACCCCACCGGTCGCCGATACCGGCAGTGCGCCTCCACCACCGCCAGGTGGAATTGGTCGGCCACCAGGTCCGGATACCCGCAGCCGGCCTCCTGCAACAACGCGGCCCGGGCCGCCTCGAAAAAGTGGAAATAATTCCCGTGGTAGACCGCCTGGCCCATGTCCACCTCGAACAGGGGCACCCGGCAGGTAAAACGGTGGGAGCGGGGAACCGTCATGACACCTTACCTTCGTAAGGGAAGCGGGGCAGAGGGAAGCAGGGGAAAAAAACGAGGGGCGGCGCGCCCCTCGCTGGTCAGCCGGCCAGTCTCATTCCGCCGCGCTGGGTTTTTTCTTCTTGCCTTTGACGATGGGCTCGGGGCGGCCCAAGAGTTCCACCACGGCGATGGGAGCCCCGTCTCCCAGCCGCATTCCTTTGGGCACGATACGCGTGTATCCCCCGGCCCGGCCTTGGAACCGGTCCTTGATTTCCCCGAAGACCTTGCCCACGACTTTTTTGGACCGCACCACAGTCAAGGCCTGGCGGCGGGCGTGCAGATCGCCCTGCTTCGCCAGGGTGATGATCTTCTCGGCCAGTTGCCGCAGTTCTTTGGCCTTGGCGTGGGTCGTTTCCAGGCGTTCGTGGTCAAAGAACGAGGTCACGAGATTGCGCATCATGGCCAATCGATGTTCCGATGTCCGGGACAGCTGCCGCCCGGCTTTGCGATGCCTCATGACAATTCTTCCTTTCCTTCCAGGACCTCCCGGGAGGGGAAATTATCCAGCTTCATCCCCAGGGCGAGTCCCATTTCAGATAAGATTTCTTTGATTTCGTTGAGAGACTTGCGACCGAAGTTCTTGGTTTTGAGCATCTCCGCTTCGCTCTTCTGAACCAGTTCGCCGATATACTTGATTTGGGCATTTTTCAAGCAATTTGCCGATCTGACTGAGAGTTCCAGTTCATTGACGCTGCGGAAGAGATTTTCATTGAGCTTTTCTGAGGGTTGCGACGGCTTCTCTTCAATCTGGTCGTAGGATTCCTCGAAATTGATGAAAATATTAACCTGGTCTTTGATGATCTTGGCTGACAGGGCGACGGCGTCTTCCGGAGTAATACTGCCGTCGGTCCAGACCTCCAGGGTCAATTTGTCGTAATCCGTCTGTTGGCCCACCCGAGCCTGGGTGACGACATAGTTGACCTTGCGGATGGGCGAGAAGATGGCGTCAATGGGAATCACCCCAATGGGTTGATTGGGGTCTTTGTTGCCTTCCGCCGGCACATACCCTTTGCCGGTGGAGACGGTGACCTCCAAGGCCAATGCACCGTCGGGGGCCAGGGTGGCGATGTGGGCGTCGGGGCTGAGGATTTCCACTCCCGGGTCGGGGGTGAACTGGCCGGCGTTGACCTCGCCTTCCCCCCGGGCCTCCAGGCGTAAAGTCCTGGTGCCCTCCGTGTGCAGCTTGAGTCGGACGCCCTTCAGGTTGAGGATAAGTTCTGCGGCATCCTCGATAACCCCGGGGATGGCGGAGAATTCGTGGTACACCCCCGCGACCCTCACGGCGGTAATGGCTGATCCCCGCAATGAGGACAGCAGGACGCGCCGCAAGGCATTCCCCAGAGTGGTGCCGAAGCCGCGCTCCAGCGGCTCGCAGCTGAATTTGCCATAAAATCTGGAATGGCTGTCGGGATCAATCTCCAATTTCTTGGGTTTGATCAATTCGGTCCAGTTCTTGTGCATTCGCTCTCCTCGGCACAAAAACCTGCAGGTAAATAGATGCCTTCGCAATATTCCCGGCGGGTATATGCCATCCTGCCCGCCTTTCCAATACCAATCCAGCTTCGGTGCAATTGCTTTCCATGGAGCGGGTCAAAACCACAAAAAGTAGATGGGGTTATAATGACTATTTGGAATACAATTCCACGATCAAGTGTTCCTGGATCGGCATGGTGAGATCTTCCCGGGTGGGCAACTGGCTCATCTTCCCTTGGAAGTTCTCCTTGTCCAAATCCAGCCACTGCGGGATTCCCCGCCGGGCGACGGTTTCCATGGCATCCAGGAGTTGTGGGACCTTCCGGCTCTCTTCTTTGACCTGGAGGGTGTCGCCGACATTCAACAGGTACGAGGGAATATTGACCTTCTTGCCGTTGACCAGGAAGTGGTTATGACGGACCAATTGCCGCGCCTGGGCCCGGGAAGAGGCGAATCCCAGGCGGAAGGCGATGTTGTCCAGCCGTCTTTCCAGCAGGACCAACAGGTTGGTGCCGGTGATGCCTTTCTGCTGCTCGGCGGCGTGAAAGTAGCCGCGGAACTGTTTCTCCAGCAGCCCATACATCCGTTTGACCTTCTGTTTTTCCCGCAACTGGATGCCGAAGTCGGAGAATTTGGCCCGCCCCTGGCCGTGTTGGCCGGGGGGGTAACTATGACGTTCGAAGCCGCACTTGTCGGTATAACAACGATCTCCCTTGAGAAACAATTTCATCCGTTCCCGCCGGCAAATCCGACAAACTGATCCTGTATATCGTGCCATGAACTTCTCCCTGTGTACTAAACCCGGCGGCGTTTCGGCGGCCTGCAGCCATTGTGAGGAATGGGGGTCACATCGCGGATCAGGTTGATCTGGAACCCGGCGACCTGTAAGGCCCGGATGGCCGCCTCGCGTCCCGCGCCCGGTCCTTTGACATAGATATCGATGGTCCGCATGCCGTGTTCCATGGCCTTTTTCGCCGCATCTTCAGCCGCCAGCTGGGCCGCAAAGGGAGTGCTCTTGCGAGACCCCTTGAAACCCTGGACCCCGGAGGAGGACCAGGAGATGACGTTGCCGACCGGATCGGTGATGGTCACAATGGTATTGTTGAAGGTTGACTGAATATGAGCCACTCCGATGGGGATATTTTTTCGTTCCTTTTTCTTTTTGCCACCCCGACGAGCACCTTTGGCCATGCTCCCTCCTTATCCTTTCTTCCGTTTGCCCACCACCGAGCGTCGGGGGCCTTTACGGGTGCGCGCATTCGTATGGGTCCGTTGTCCCCGCACCGGCAGGGATTTGCGGTGCCGCAAGCCACGGTAACAGCCGATGTCCATCAACCGTTTGATGTTCATCGAGATCTCCCGCCGCAAATCCCCCTCGACCTTGTAGTGGGTGTCGATGACGTTGCGGATCCGGCTGAGGTCGATATCGGTGAGATCATCGGATTTGATGCCGGGATCCACGCCCGCCTCGGCCAGAATCTTCTGGGAGGTGTTCCGCCCGATACCGTAGATATAGGTCAGGGCGATTTCGATTCTCTTGTTGCGGGGTAAATCTACGCCTGCTATTCTCGCCACTGCTCTTCTCCCTTTTATCCCTGGCGCTGCTTATGTTTGGGATTTTCGCAAAGCACCCGCACGACGCCCTTGCGTTTGATGATTTTGCACTTGCTGCAAATCCGTTTGACCGAGGCCTTGACTTTCATGATTCCGTTCCTCTTTTCCGGTTGATGGCCTACTTGGCGCGATAAATGATGCGTCCCCGGCTCAAATCATAGGGGGAAAGCTCCACCGTGACTCTATCACCCGGAAGGATTTTGATATAATGCATCCGCATCTTGCCCGAAATATGGGCCAATACTCGGTGCCCGTTCGGCAGTTCGACTCTAAACATGGCATTGGGAAGCGGCTCGATGACGATCCCTTCCACTTCGATGGCATCTTCTTTGGGCATCTAGTCCTGCTCCTGAATTCTCACTACTAGTCTGGCCGGCCGCCGGGAGGATAGAGCCGGCGGCGGCTTCTCCGGGCCCCTGATCGGTCCACCGGCATATGCTACCATAACTATTAATTTTAACCAGATATTTGACTTAAAATCAAGGGGCCGTTCTCGGTGACCGCCACGGTATGTTCAAAGTGGGCCGCCAGGCTACCGTCTTGGGTGACCGCAGTCCAGCCATCCGCCAGCACCCTGACTTCCCAACGCCCGGCACTCACCATGGGCTCGATGGCCAGGGTCATGCCCGGCACCAGTGTCGGGCCCTGACCGGGGGGACCGTAGTTGGGAATCTGCGGGTCTTCGTGCAGATTGCGGCCGATGCCGTGCCCGACAAAATCCCGAATCACTGAAAAACCATAACTCTCCACGGTGGTTTGCACCGCGTGCGAGACGTCGCTGACATGGTTGCCCGGCACGGCCTGGGCAATGCCGGCGTAGAGGGCCTTGCCCGTGGCCTCCATGAGTCGCCGGGCCGCGTCGCTGACCTGCCCCACCGCCACGGTGATGGCCGCGTCCCCATAGTAGCCGTCGTAGCGCACGCCGAAATCCATGCTGAGCAAATCGCCCTCCTTCAGGCGACGCGTCGACGGGATGCCGTGCACGATCTCTTCATTGATGGACACGCACAGCGACTTGGGATAGCCCCGATAGCCTTTGAAGGCCGGTTTAACCCGGTGCTGCCGGGAGAGTTCTTCGGCCCGGGCGTCCAGGTCCAGGGTTTGGATCCCGGGCTGGACCTGCCCCGCGATATCCGCCAAAATTTCCGCCACAATGGCATTGGCAGTCTTCATTTTGGAAATTTCCAGCGGAGATTTGATCTTAATCATTGGTGGCGTAACACGGTGAGACCTCACCGGTCAGGTGCGGTCTCACCGATGGTGGCTCAGGATTACTTTTGTACGATCCCCACGATGACATTGAAGATGTCGGAGATGCTGCCGACGCCCTTCACCTGGCGCACCAGGCTTTTCTTGGCATAGTAGTCGATCAGAGGTTTGGTGGCCTGGTTGTAGGTGCTCAGGCGGGAGCGGACGGTGGTTTCATTGTCGTCGTCCCGCTGATACAGCTCGCTGCCGCACTTGTCGCAGATACCCTCTTTTTTGGGAGGGGTGAACTGCACGTGGAACATCTGGCCGCAGGCCGCGTTCTTGCAGGTGCGGCGGCCGGTGAGCCGGGTGACCAGAGCTTCTTCGTCCACATCGATGCTGACGACGTGGTCAATCTTCGAGCTCATCTTGGCCAGGGTGGCATCCAGGGCCTCGGCCTGGGGCACCGTCCGGGGAAACCCATCCAGGATGAAGCCCTGTTTGGCATCGGCCTGTTTCAGACGATCTTCGATAATGCCGATCACCACTGAGTCGGGGACCAGCTTACCGGCGTCCATGAATTCCTTGGCCTTCTTCCCCATCTCGGTGCCTTCTTTGACTGCAGCCCGCAGGATATCCCCGGTGGAAATCTGGGGGATCTTGAATTTTTCAATGAGCATCTTGGCCTGGGTGCCTTTTCCGGCGCCAGGACCGCCCAACAGGATGAGATTCATGCCTTTGCCTCCTTCGCCCTTGATTATTAAGTCAGGAATACGCCTTTGCCTTCCGTCCCACGGCCCGGGCAGCGTAGTCAGCCTGCCGCCTTGATCTTGATAAGATTCCTGTTCCTGCTGCCTCTCAGTGGCAAGAACCGGCCGCCGTTACCGGCGGAAGCGCCCGATGCGCTTTTTCATGAAGCCTTCGTAATGCCGGGTGAGCATATGGGATTCGATCTGACCCACGGTGTCCATGGCGACCCCCACGACGATCAACAGGGCCGTGCCCCCGAAATAGAAGGGGACGTTGAAGCGCTGCACCAGGAGGGTCGGCAGGACGCAGACCGCGGCCACGTACAGGGCCCCGCCCAGGGTGATGCGGGTCAGGATGCGATCGATATATTCCCCGGTGGGTTTGCCGGGTCGCAACCCCGGGATATAGCCGCCGTATTTCTTGAGGTTATCGGCCACATCCATGGGGTTAAAGGTGACGGCGGTATAGAAATAGCAGAAGAAGATGATCAATGCAATATAGAAGAGTTCGTGTAACCAGGCCCCCGGAGCAATCAGGTCGGTGGCCCGTTTGATCCAGTCGATGTTGATGAAGGTGCCGATGGTGGCGGGGAACATCAATAACGACGACGCAAAGATGGGAGGAATAACCCCGGCGGTATTGACCTTCAGGGGCAGGTGGGTGCTCTGCCCCCCGTACATGCGTCGCCCCACCACCCGGCGGGCGTATTGGATCGGTATTCGCCGCTGGCCCCGCTCCATAAAGACGATGACTCCCACCACGACCACCATCAGGATGGTGATCAACAGCATCACCACGGCCCCGAGTTCCCCGGTTTTGATCAATTGCATGGTGTTGATGATGGCAGAGGGCAGGCGGGCGACAATGCCGGCAAAGATGATCAGGGAGATGCCGTTGCCGATCCCCCGTTCGGTGATCTGTTCGCCCAGCCACATGATAAAGGCGGTTCCCGAAGTCAGGGTCAGGATGGTCATGAGGCGGAACGCCCAACCGGGGTGCAGCACCACCGGGGCGCCGCCTTCCACGCCCATGCTTTCCAGGCCCATACTGATCCCCAGCCCCTGGATGGCGCTCAGGATGACCGTGCCATAGCGGATATACTGGCGGATCTTCTTCTGTCCGGCCTCCCCTTCCTTATAAAGCTTTTCCAGGGCGGGGACCACGACCTTGAGCAGTTCCATGATGATGGCGGCGCTGATATAGGGCATGATCCCCAGGGCAAAGACGCTGAGACGTTCCAGCGCCCCCCCGGAAAACATGTCGAAGAGGCCGAAGATGGTCCCCCGATGGCGGGCGAAAAAGGCCAACAAGGCGTCGGCGTCGATGCCGGGGGTGGGGATATGGCAGCCGACGCGATACACCGCCAGCATCAGGAGGGTGAAGCCGACGCGGCGTTTGAGCTCGGGGATTTTGGCGATATTCTGAAAGCCGCCCAGCACTTAGATTACCTCGACCCGACCGCCCTGCGCTTCGATTCTGGCCTTGGCCTGGGCGCTCACCGCCTGGACCTTCACCACCAGAGGCACCGTCACCTCTCCCTGGGCCAGCAACTTCACCGGCTGGCCGCCTTTTTTCACCAGGCCGGCCCGTTCCAGGAGCTCCACGTCGATTTCAGTGTCGGCGGGAAACCGGGTCAGGTCCTTGAGGTTGATGATGGCATAGGATTTCTTGAAGATATTGGTAAACCCGCGTTTGGGGAGCCGTCGGATCAGGGGCATCTGGCCGCCTTCAAAGCCGCGGCCGGTCTTGCCGCCGGAGCGGGAGTTCTGGCCTTTGTGGCCCCGGCAGGCGGTTTTGCCATGTCCCGAACCGTCGCCGCGGCCCACCCGCTTGGGCTTGTGTTTGGAGCCGGGACTGGGTTTTAAGTCGTCTAATCTCATGGGTGCAATTCCTTCGTGGTCACTGGGCAGGGTTCAGTTCGCGCACCTCCACCAGGTGGCATACCTGGCGGATCATGCCCCGGATGGCCGGGTTGTCGGGGTGCTCGACGGTCTTGTGCATCCTGGTCAACCCCAAGGTCCGCAAGGTGACCTTATGCTTCTGGGGCCTGCCGCTGGGACTTCTGGTCAAAGTGATTGCTAGCTTGGTCTCGGCCATACCTGCTCTCTTTCTTCTGCCGGTTTAGGCCCGGATATCGCTCAAGGCACGGTTGCGCCGCATGGCGATGTCTTCCGGACTGGCCAGCTGCTGCAAGGCGTCGAAGGTGGCTTTCACGGCGTTGTGGGGATTATTGGAACCGATGCACTTCGTCAGGATATTCTGGATCCCCGCCATTTCCACCACCGCCCGCACCGGGCCGCCGGCGATCACGCCGGTGCCTTGGGAGGCGGGTTTCAGGAGCACTTCCCCGGAACCGAACCGGCCCAAGACCGAATACGGGATGGTGCCTTCCATCAGGGGAATCGTGATCATGCTTTTCTTGGCCCGTTCCATGGCCTTGCGGATGGCTTCCGGGACCTCGTTGGCCTTTCCCAAACCGGCTCCCACCTTGCCCTGGCCGTCACCCACGACCACCAAGGCGTTGAAACTGAACCTGCGGCCACCCTTCACGACCTTGGCCACCCGGCTGATGTGGACAACCTTGTCGATGAACTGGGGTTCCGTCGCCTCTCTGTCGAACAATGTCTCCTCCGTCTATCGTCTCAAGGCAGGCTGCCGTGAGGGATGATAAGGCTGAACTAAAATTCCAATCCTTGTTCCCGGCAGCTGTCTGCCAGCCGCTTGATCCGGCCGTGATACAAGAAACCGTTGCGGTCGAAGGCCACTCTGGTGATTCCCAGGGCCACGGCCTTCTTGGCCAACATCGCCCCCACGGCCTGGGCCGCCTCCATCTTTTTCAGGGTGCCGGCCTGCTCCCGCAGTTCCGGGCTCAGGCTGGAGGCCGCGGCCAAGGTGCGGCCCTGGCGGTCGTCGATAATCTGGGCATAAATATGCCGGCTGCTCTTAAAGACCGACAGGCGCGGCCGTTCGGATTCGCCGAAGATCTTTTTGCGCACCCTTTGCTTCCGTTTTTGCCGGGCCACCTGCTTCGGGTTTGTCTGTCCCATATTCCTCAACCTGCTAGAAAAATCTTGTCGTTGATCGACGCCGGCCTGGACGCTTGTGGCGGGGCCGGGCCGAAGGGGGGAATCCCCCTTGCTTATCTGCCGCCCGCCTTCCCGACCTTGCGGCGGACCACCTCTTCCGCGTACTTAATGCCTTTGCCTTTATAGGGTTCCGGGGGCCGCAGGCGCCGGATGATGGCCGCGGTCTGGCCCAGGACCTCTTTATCGATGCCGGAGATGCTCAGCTTGGTGGCCTTTTCCACCTGGGCGGTGATGCCCTGGGGCAAGGCGAACTCCACCGGGTGGGAATAGCCCAGACTGAAAACCAGGCTGCCGCCTTTATCTTCCACCTTGTAGCCCGTGCCGACTATCTCCAGGGTCCGGGTGAAGCCCTGGCTGACTCCGGTCACCATATTGGCCACCAGGGTCCGGGTCAAGCCCCAGAACTTCCAGGTGCTGTGGGCCTCATTCCCCGGCACGACGCGAATGGCGTCGGAGCCCAACTCCAGGTCGATCAGGGCATGAATTTCCCGACGCAAGGTCCCCTTGGGCCCGGTGACCTCCAAAACTCTGTCCGTAAAAACCGCTTTGACCCCTTTGGGGAGGGGGATCGGCATTTTTCCGATGCGCGACATCTATTTTCTCTCTCTCTTACCGGGTATTACCAGACCATGCAGAGGACTTCCCCGCCCACGTGCTGCTTCCGGGCCTCCCGATCCGCTAGAATGCCCTTGGAGGTGGACACAATGGCCACTCCCAAGCCACCCAGGACCATAGGAATGCCGGAATGGGGGGTATACACCCGCCGGCTCGGTTTGCTCACCCGTTTCAGACCCTGGATAATGGGTTTATTGTGCTCATCATAGCGCAAATAGACCCGCAGGATACCCTGCCGTTTATCCTTGATGACCTTAAAATTTTTGATATAGCCTTCATCCTTCAGGATGCGGGCGACGCTGATCTTCATTTGGGAGGCGGGAATATCCACCTTGTCAAATCTGGCCCCCCCCCCGTTGCGGAGACGGGTCAGCATGTCTGCCAGGGGATCGGTGAGGCTCATACGGGCACTCCTCTAAATCTTTAATGCGGGGGGGCAGGATGATCCAAGGCCCACACCCATCAGGAAGCGGAATGACTTACCAGCTTGATTTGATGACCCCGGGAATCTCACCCCTTAAGGCCAGTTGCCGGAAACAGAGACGGCAGATGCCGAACTTCCGCAGGTAGGCCCGGGGCCGGCCGCACAGCGGACAGCGGTTATATTTCTGGACGGAAAATTTGGGTTCCCGTTGGGCTCTGGCAATCAATGACTTCTTGGCCACGTAAGCCTCCTTAATAAATTATCCTGCGCCTCTGGCCGGGCGTTAATTCCGAAACGGCATCCCCAAACGGGCCAACAGAAACTTGGCTTCTTCGTCGGTCTTGGCCGTGGTGACGATGGTGATGTTCATCCCCTTGATCTTGTCGATCTTGTCGTAGTCGATCTCCGGGAAGATGATTTGCTCTTTGATCCCCAGGGTGTAGTTGCCCCGGCCGTCAAAGGCCTTGCCCGACACTCCGCGGAAATCCCGCACCCGGGGGAGGGCGATATTCATCAATTTATCCAAAAACTCATACATCCGGCCGCGGCGCAGGGTCACCATACAGCCGATGGGCATCCCCTCCCGGAGCTTGAAGGCGGCGATGGAGCGGCGGGCCCGGGTCACCACCGCTTTCTGGCCGGTGATGGCCGTCAGCTCGGCGCTGGCGGCATCCAAGACCTTGATGTTCTGGGTAGCCTCGCCCAAGCCCATGTTGACCACCACCTTTTCCACGCGCGGGACCTGCATGGGGCTCTTATAGCGAAACTCGTGCATCATTAGAGGAACGCATTCTTTTTTATAAAAATCCGTCAGGCGCGACATAAGACTCTCTACCCTTCGATAATTTCACCACATTTCTTACAGGTCCGGACCCGCTGGCCTTCGCTGCTCAGGCTGATCCCTAACCGGGTGGGGGCCATGCATTTCCCGCACACCACTTTGACGTTGGAGATGTGCAAGGAGGCTTCCTTTTCAATGATGCCCCCCTGGCCGGTGGTGGGGCTGGGCCGGGAGTGGCGTTTGATGAGGTTGACCTTTTCCACCAAGACCCGGTTTTTCTCCGGGAGGACCTTCAACACCTTGCCGGTTTTGCCTTTTTCCCGGCCGGCGATGACCTCCACCTTATCGTTCTTTTTGATCTTGATCTTGTGGTGTGCGACACTCTGTTTTTTTGCCATGGTCATATCCCTACAGGACTTCGGGGGCCAGGGAAACAATCTTCATGAACCGCTTGGCACGCAGCTCCCGGGCCACCGGGCCGAAGATGCGGGTGCCGATGGGCTCTCCCTGGGGGTTGATCAACACCGCCGAGTTATCGTCAAATCTGATATACGTGCCGTCGGCACGCCGGGTCTCTTTAATGGTCCGGACCACCACCGCCCGCCGCACATCGCCCTTCTTGACCTTGGCGTTGGGCATGGCTTCCTTCACCGCCACGATGATGATATCGCCCACCCGGGCATAGCGGCGTCCGGTGCCTCCCAGAACCCGGATGCACTGGATTTTCTTGGCTCCGGAATTATCCGCCACATTTAATCTGGTGTGTACCTGTATCATAGCTGATCCCGCATCTCTGGCCGACGGGGCTGGGGGGCTGGGGCCTAACCCGCATCAGGGGCCGGCGTCTGTCCCCGCCACCCGTCTAGGCGGCCTTCTCCACGATCTCTTTGATCCGCCAATGTTTGTCGCGGCTCAGGGGCCGGGACTCCACAATCATGACCTTGTCGCCGATTCGGCAGTCGTTGGCTTCGTCGTGGGCCTTGTATTTCTTGCGACGGCGCACGGTCTTGTGGTAGATGGGATGGCGTTCCAATCTCTCCACCTGCACCACCACGGTCTTATCCATCTTGTCGCTCACGACGACACCTACCAGCGTCTTTCGGTGGCCTCTTGCTTCACTCATGATGCTCACATATCCCCTCTGAAGGGTATCGGTAACTGGCTGCTAGCCGCCAGGTTCAGGCTTGGAACCGTCCGGAGAAGTACCCGAGCCTCACTGCGAGGCCGCGGCTCCTTCCCGTTCCCGAAGCACCGTCAGCACCCGGGCCAGATCTCTCCGGGTGGCGCCCAGGGCGGCGGTGTTATCCAACTGCTGGCTGGCGGCCCGAAACCGCAGATTGAACATCTCCTCCTGCAGCTCCTTGAGCTTGGCCAGCAATTCCTCCAATGTCAGTTCCCGCAGGTCTGCCGCCTTCATGGTTGGACGTCCTCCCGCACCACGATCTTGGTGGGGATGGGCAGTTTGTGGCTGGCCAGGCGCAGGGCCTCCCGGGCCACGGCCTCCTCCACCCCGTCCATTTCATAGAGCATGCGCCCGGGCCGAATGACCGCCACCCAGCCTTCCGGGCTGCCCTTGCCTTTTCCCATCCGGGTTTCGGCCGGCTTCTTGGTGACCGGCTTATCCGGGAAGATGCGGATCCAGATCTTGCCGCCCCGGCGCACATGCCGGGTCATGGCAATTCGGGCCGCCTCGATCTGCTGGCTGGTCAGATAGCCGCATTCCAGGGCCTGCAGGCCGAAGGTGCCGAAGGCGACGGTATTGCCCCGGTTGGCGGCGCCCCGCATGCGGCCCTTCTGTTGTTTACGATATCGTACTCTCTTTGGACTCAGCATGTCGCGTTCCTATTTTCCGTTGCAGGGCCTGCCCTTACCTGGCCATGGCCTCTTCGGGCAGGATCTCCCCCTTGAATATCCACGCCTTGATCCCGATGACGCCGTAGGTGGTCTTGGCCTCGGCCACCCCGTAGTCGATGTCCGCCCGCAGGGTGTGGAGAGGCACCCGGCCTTCCCGGTACCATTCCTTGCGGGCCATCTCGGCGCCCCCCAGGCGTCCGGCCACCCGGACCTTGATGCCCTGGGCGCCGAACTTCATGGCCTGGTTGACGGCCTTTTTCATGGCCCTCCGGAACCCCACCCGCCGTTCCAATTGCTGGGCGATATTCTCGGCGACGAGTTGGGCGTTGACCTCGGGTTTGCGCACCTCCAGGATATCGACGATCAGTTCCCGGTTGACCAGCTTTTCCAGCTTGCGGCGCAGGTCATCGATCTTTTTGCCTTTCTGACCGATAATGACGCCGGGCCGGGAGGCCTGAATCTTGATCTTGACCTTGTTTGCAGCCCGTTCGATGTCCACCGTGGCGATTCCGGAACCCTGCAGCTCCCGCTCATTCTTGATGAACTGGCGGATATGCTGATCTTCCAGGAGCAACTTGGCGTAATCCTTCCGGGCGAACCAACAGGAATGCCATTGCCGGTAGCTCCCCAAACGGAATCCAACTGGATGTACCTTCTGTCCCAACACGTCCTCCTAATAAACTCTCCGGGGATGTTCCCGTGACCTACTTCCCGGTTTTTTCGTCCAGGATCACCGTGATGTGGCTGGTCCGCTTCACAATCCGGTTGACCCGGCCCATGGCCCGGGACATGAAGCGCTTCAGGGTGGGCCCGCCATCCACAAAAATCTTCTTGATATACAGGGTGTCCACATCAATCTGCGGCCGTTGTTCGGCATTGGCCACCGCCGACGCCACCACCCGGCGCACCAGCCGGGCCGCTTTCTTCGGGATGAACTGCAACACCGCCAAGGCCTCCTCCACCCGCATGTCCTTCACGGCCCGGGTGACGAGCCGCGCCTTCTGGGGGGAGAGGCGTACGAATTTTGCTTGCGCGCGAATTTCCATGGCCGGATTTATCCTTACTTAACTATCACTTGCCCTTGACCCGGGATTTCTTTGCCCCGGCATGGCCGTAAAAGGTCCGGGTAGGCGAAAATTCTCCCAACTTATGGCCCACCATATTTTCCGTCACGAAGACCGGGATAAATTTCTTGCCGTTATGAACTGCCAAAGTCAGCCCGACAAACTCAGGGGTGATGGTGGAACGTCGGGACCAGGTCTTGATCACCCGACGATCCTGGGTCTCTCTGGCCTTCTGCACTTTGGCGAGCAGGCTCTCTTGGACATAGGGGCCTTTTTTTAATGACCGCGGCACAACTCCTCCGGAACAGGGCGATATCGGTTTTCAGTGCAACCCATGGGCGGCAGCCCGGGGGGGCCGCCAGCCGCCATCTTATTCAAACGTCATCAGACCGGGCGGTTATTTACCCCGCCGTTTCACGATGTATTTATCGCTGGCCTTGGGCTTTCGGGTCTTGTAGCCCTTGGTGGGCACCCCCCAGGGGCTGCAGGGATGGCGCCCGCCGGACGACCGGCCTTCGCCGCCGCCCATGGGATGGTCCACCGGGTTCATGGCCACGCCGCGCACCCGGGGCTTTTTCCCCAGCCAGCGGGTCCGCCCGGCCTTGCCGATGGAGACATTCTCATGCTCCAGATTCCCCAACTGCCCGACGGTGGCCCGGCAATCCACCAGAATCTGCCGCACCTCGCCGGAAGGCAACTTCAACTGGGCATATTTCCCTTCCCGGGCCACCAATTGGGCATAACATCCGGCGGCGCGGGCCAATTGGCCGCCCTTGCCGATCTTCATCTCGATGTTATGCACCAGGGTCCCCAGGGGGATATTTCTGAGCGGCAGAGAGTTCCCGGGTTTGATGTCGGCCTCGGGGCTGGCCACGACCATATCGCCCACATTCAGGTTCTGGGGGGCCAGGATATAGCGTTTCTCCCCGTCCAGATAATGCAGCAGGGCGATCCGGGCCGAGCGGTTGGGATCGTACTCGATGGAGGCGACCTTAGCCGGCACTTCCAGCTTGTCCCGCTTGAAATCGATCATGCGGTAGAGCCGCTTGTGCCCCCCACCCCGATGCCGGGCCGTGACCCGACCCAGATTGTTCCGGCCCCCTTTCTTATTCAGGGGCTTGACCAGACTCTTGTGGGGCTTCTCGGCGGTGATTTCGGCAAAATCACTGACGGTCTGAAACCGCCGTCCCGGGGAAGTCGGTTTTCTCTGAATCAATGCCATAAACGTCTTCCTTTATCCATATCCACCTGCGGCCCTTGCGGCCGGTTTAGACCCCTTCGAAGAAGGGGATCTTTTCACCGGGTGCCAAGGTCACCACCGCCTTTTTCCAATCCGGTCGTTTACCCATGGTCCGCCCCACGCGTTTGGTCTTGCCTTCATACCGCATGGTGTTGACCGCCAATACCCTGACCTTGAATACCTCTTCCACGGCCTTGCGGATCTCGATCTTGTTGGCCTTGGGATCGACCTTGACGGTCACCTTATTGCCCATTTCCGTCTGGGTATGGCTCTTTTCCGTGATCAGAGGCCCTTTGATGAGGTGGTGATAGGACTTCACGCTGCCAACCTCTCTTCGATTTGGCTGATAACCGGTTTCAGGAGGACCAGATGTTCATAGCGCAGGATGTCATAGACATTCAGGCCGGCACTGTGCATGACCTGCACGTAGGGGACGTTGCGGGCCGAAAGCGCCAGTCCCGGCAAATCCTGCGAGGTGATGATCAGGGCCTTGCCGATTTCCAGCTTTTTCAGGACGTTCACAAATTCCTTGGTCTTGGGCGCCTCAAAGGGATAGTCCTCCAGGATCAGGAGCTGACCGTTGGCCAATTTGCTGGACAGGGCCATCTTCAGGGCCAACCGCCTGACCTTCTTGGGGACCTGATAGGCGTAACTCCGGGGTCTGGGACCGAAGACGGTGCCGCCGCCCCGCCATAAGGGGGACCGACGGGTGCCGACCCGGGCCCGGCCCGTGCCCTTCTGCCGCCAGGGCTTCTGGCCCCCGCCCCGAACCTCGCTACGCTCTTTGGTCTTGGCCGTGCCTGACCGTCGTGAGGCCAGCTGCATGGTCACCACTTCGTGCAGGATGTGTCCTTGCACCGACACCCCAAAGATATCGTCCCGCAAGGTCACTTCACCCACCTTGGCACGATTGATATCATATACATCTATAACCGGCATGGTCGTTTCTTCCTGAGGATCTTACTTGCCTTTGCTGATCATGACAAGGCCGTTGATGGCGCCCGGGACGGCTCCTTTGATCAGAATCAAGTTTTGCTCCGGCCGGACATCAATAATTTCCAGATTGGCCACCGTCACCCGGGCATTTCCCATGCGCCCGGGCATCTTCTTGCCCTTGATGACCCGGGAGGGGTAGGCGCTGGCGCCGATGGACCCCGGGGCCCGATGGGACATGGAGCCATGCGTTTCCGGCCCGCGCTGAAATTTCCAGCGCTTGATAACCCCGGTAAACCCGCGCCCTTTACTGGTGCCGCTGACCGTCACCCGGTCTCCGGCCTGGAATTGGGTTACGTCGAACTCCTGCCCCACTTCGTACGACTCGGTGGTGTCCAGGCGCACCTCCCGCAGAAACCGGAAGCCGCTTTTAAACTCGCCCTTTCCCATATGGCCCTGGAGCGGCTTGGTCAACTTGTCCAGCCGCTTGCGGTCGAACCCCAACTGCAGGGCTTCATACCCGTCGCGGGCGGTGGTTTTTTTCTGCACCACATAGCAGGGGCCCGCTTCGATGACCGTTACGGCCACCGCCGCGCCTTCCGGCGAGAAGATGCGGGTAGTCCCCACTTTTTTCCCTAAAATACTCTTACACATGACCGATATCACCCATTTTTCCTGCGGTCCGCCCGCGTCCGTCGAGATCCCTAGAGCTTGATTTCCACGTCCACCCCGGCGGCCAGATCCAGTTTCATCAAGGCGTCCACGGTCTGTTGGGTGGGCTCCAGGATATCCAGCAGCCGTTTATGCGTCCGGATCTCGAATTGCTCCCGGGATTTCTTGTCCACGTGCGGCGAGCGCAGCACGCAGAATTTGTTGATGTCCGTGGGCAGCGGAATCGGTCCGGCCACGGTGGCGCCGGTGCGCCGGGCGGTGTCCACGATCTCTCCCACCGACTGGTCCAGGAGCTTGTGGTCGTAGGATCTTAAACGTATCCGAATCTTATGCGTGATCATACCCATCCCGTTATTCGATGACCTGGCTGACGACGCCGGCACCGACGGTGCGGCCGCCTTCCCGGATGGCGAAGCGCAGTTCCTTCTCCATGGCCACGGGGGTGATCAGGGCCACCTCCAGGGAGACGTTGTCCCCCGGCATGACCATCTCCACCCCTTCCGACAGGGTCACCACACCGGTGACGTCCGTGGTCCGAAAGTAGAACTGCGGCCGGTAACCACTGAAGAAGGGGGTATGGCGGCCACCCTCCTCCTTGGTCAAGATGTAGGCCTCGGCCTTGAATTTCGTGTGCGGCGTGATGGACCCGGGCTTGGCCACCACCTGGCCCCGCTCCACGTCGTCCTTCTTGGTCCCCCGCAACAATAACCCAACGTTGTCCCCCGCCTGACCCTGATCCAGGATCTTCCGGAACATCTCCACCCCGGTGCACACCGTCTTGAAGGTGGGACGGAAACCCACGATCTCCACTTCGTCGCTCACCTTGATGATGCCCCGCTCCACCCGGCCCGTGACCACCGTGCCACGGCCCGAAATGGAAAACACGTCCTCGATGGGCATCAGAAAGGGCTTGTCGATGTCCCGCACCGGCTCCGGCACGTAACCGTCCACCGCCGCCATCAACTCGAAGATGCAGGCCGCGGCGTCGCTCCCCGGATCGTCGCTCTCCAGGGCCTTCAGGGCCGAACCCTTGATGATGGGAATGTCATCCCCGGGGAAGTCATACTTGGACAACAACTCCCTGAGCTCCAACTCCACCAACTCGATGAGCTCCGGGTCGTCCACCATGTCCACCTTGTTCAAAAACACCACGATGTAGGGCACCCCCACCTGACGGGCCAAGAGAATGTGCTCCCGGGTCTGCGGCATGGGACCGTCGTCCGCCCCCACCACCAGGATCGCCCCGTCCATCTGGGCCGCCCCCGTGATCATGTTCTTGATGTAGTCGGCGTGACCCGGACAGTCCACGTGCGCATAGTGTCGGTTGGGGGTCTCATACTCCACGTGCGCCGTGGCGATCGTGATCCCCCGCTCCTTCTCCTCCGGAGCCTTGTCAATCTGGTCAAAGGGCACATACTCCGCCATCCCCTTGAGCGACAAATGCTTCGTGATCGCCGCCGTCAACGTCGTCTTGCCGTGGTCTATATGCCCGATCGTCCCAATGTTCACGTGGGGCTTCTTGCGCTCAAACTTCTTCTTGGCCATGGTGTCTCCTCCTGCTCACCGTCACCGAGATCCGAATTAGTTGCTGACCTTAGCTTTCACTCGCCCGATGATCTCCTCGGCGAGGTTGTGCGGCACCGGTTCATAATGGTCGAATTGCATCGTAAACACCGCTCTGCCCTGAGTACGGCTGCGCAGGTCGGTGGCATAGCCGAACATGGTGGCCAGGGGGACCTCCCCCTGAATGACCTGGACCCCGGCCCGGGGCTCCAGACCCTTGATGCGACCCCGCCGGGAGTTGAGATCGCCGATGACTTCACCGACATATTCTTCCGGGACCACCACTTCCAGGTTCATCACCGGCTCCAACAGGATCGGCTTGGCCTTTTTGACGCCCTCTTTAAAGGCCATGGACCCGGCAATATGGAAGGCCCGTTCCGAGGAATCGACTTCGTGGTAGGAGCCGTCCATCAGCGTCACCCGCACGTCCACCATGGGAAAACCAGCGATGACGCCCCCATTCAGGGCCTCCTGCACGCCTTTGCCCACCGCCGGAATGTATTCCTTGGGGATGGCGCCGCCCACGATCTTGTCAATGAACTCAAACCCGCCGCCCGGCTCCAAGGGCTCCAGGTCCAACCAGACGTGGCCGTATTGCCCCCGGCCGCCGCTCTGGCGCACAAACCGCCCCTCGGCCTTCACCGGCTGGGTGATGGTCTCCCGGTAGGAGACCTGGGGCTGACCCACCCGGGCGTCCACCTTGAACTCCCGCAGCAGCCGGTCGACAATGATCTCCAGGTGCAACTCACCCATGCCGGCGATGATGGTCTGGCCCGTCTGCTGATCGGAATGCACCCGGAAAGAGGGGTCCTCCGCCATGATCTTGGCCAGGGCCTGGCCCAATTTGTCCTGATCCGCCTTGGATTGCGGTTCGATGGCGATGTCGATCACCGGCACCGGAACCTCCAGGGATTCCAGGACGATGGGAACCCGTTCATCGCACAGGGTGTCGCCCGTGGCGGTATTCCGCAAGCCCACGGCGGCCACGATATCTCCGGCGTAAGCCTCTTTGATCTCCTCCCGCTTGTTGGCATGCATCTTCAGCAGGCGACCGATCTTCTCCTTCTGCCCTTTGGAGGGGTTGTAGACCGAGGTGCCCGCCTGCAGGACGCCGCTGTAAACCCGGATAAAGGTCAGGTGCCCGACATAGGGATCGGAGAGTAATTTAAACGCCAGGGCCGTCAGCGGCGCGGCATCGTCGGCCGGCCTCTCTTCCATCTCCCCGGCCGCATTGAGCCCCTTGACCGGCGGGACGTCATTGGGGGCGGGCAGGTAATCCACCACCGCATCCATGAGCGGCTGAATACCCTTGTTTTTAAAGGCCGAACCGCACAGCACCGGCACCAGCTTGAGTTCGATGGTGCCCCGGCGCAACACCGGGCGCAACCTGGCGGCGCTCACGGGCTGATCCTCCAGATAGGCGGCCATCACCTCATCGTCCAGTTCCGCCGCCGCCGCCACCAGCAGAGTGCGGTATTCCTCGGCCTGCGGCAGCATCTCCGGGGGAATGACATCCACCCGGTAGGCGCTCCCCAGGGTGGTATCGTCGTATATGATGGCCTGCATCTCCAGCAAATCAATTATCCCGCGAAATTGTTCTTCCTGCCCCAAGGGCAGTTGCACCAGCACCGGGTTGGCCTTCAGCCGGTCCCGCATCATCTGGACGGTCCGGAACACATCGGCCCCCACCCGGTCCATCTTATTCACCAAGGCCAGCCGGGGCACCCCGTATCGGTCCGCCTGCCGCCACACCGTTTCAGATTGGGGTTCCACTCCGGCCACTGCATCGAAAATGGCAATGGCCCCGTCCAGAACCCGCAGGGAACGCTCCACCTCAATGGTAAAATCGACATGGCCGGGGGTATCGATGATGTTGATGCGATGGTCCCGCCAGACGCAGGTGGTGGCCGCCGAGGTGATGGTGATGCCCCGCTCCTGCTCCTGCTCCATCCAATCCATGACCGCCTGACCGTCGTGCACCTCGCCGAGTTTGTAGGTCACCCCGGTATAAAAGAGGATGCGCTCGGTGGTCGTGGTCTTGCCCGCATCGATATGTGCCATGATACCGATATCGCGCATGCGCGCTATCGGGATTGTGCGTGCCAAAAATCGTTCCTATATCCATGGTGCCGGAAGCGACGCGCTTACCAGCGGTAGTGGGCGAAGGCCTTATTGGCTTCCGCCATCTTATGAGTGTCTTCCCGTTTCTTCACCGATCCGCCGCGGTTGTTGAAGGCATCGAGCAACTCGGCCGCCAGTTTGGCTTCCATGCTTTTTTCGGCCCGGCCCTTGGAATAATTGATCAACCAGCGAATCGCCAAAGACGTCCGGCGGTCGGATGGCACCTCCACCGGCACCTGATAGGTGGCCCCGCCCACCCGGCGGGACTTGACTTCAATCATCGGCCGGACATGGTCCATGGCCTTGTGGAAGACCTTCAAGGGCTCTTCAGACTGCCGTTTGGCAATGATATCCAAGGAGTTGTAGAAGATCCCGGCGGCCACCGACTTCTTGCCCCGCCGCATGAGGCCGTTGATGAAACGGGCCACCAAGGCGTCTTTATATTTCGGGTCGGGCAGAATCGCCCGTTTGACTACCCCTCGTTTCCTCGGCATGACTGCGTACTCCCCTTGCCCTCGTCAATCTTGATTATTTGGGCCGTTTGGCGCCGTATTTCGACCGGCCCTGGCGGCGGTCCTGAACCCCCACGGAATCGAGGGTGCCACGCACCACGTGGTAGCGCACGCCGGGCAAATCCTTCACCCGGCCCCCCCGGATCAAGACCACGGAATGTTCCTGCAGATTGTGGCCCACTCCCGGGATGTAGGTGGTCACCTCAATCCCGTTGGTGAGACGCACCCGGGCCACTTTACGCAGGGCCGAATTGGGTTTCTTGGGCGTGGTGGTATACACCCGCACGCACACCCCGCGTTTTTGCGGACAGGCTTTCAAGGCCGGGGTGGAGGTCTTTTTCTTGATCTTTTCTCGTCCCTTGCGCACCAACTGGTTTATTGTCGGCATACCCTAACTCCCGAAGAAATCTCTGCAACCTGCAGCCGTTGAAATTTAAATATGTACCAATAATGCCTTATATTGTCAAGCATTTTCTACCGCCTCCCCGCCCTCCGGAATTTCCTCTTCCAGGCGCAACTTGAGATTGCGGTAGCGCGCCAACCCCGTCCCGGCGGGAATGGGCCGCCCCATGATCACGTTTTCCTTCAGCCCCCGCAGATAGTCGACCCGACCGCTCACCGCGGCATCCGCCAACACCTTGGTGGTCTCCTGGAAGGAGGCCGCCGAGATCCAGCTCTCGGTGGACAGGGACGCCTTGGTGATCCCCAGCAACAGCGGTTCGGCGGTGGCCGGGCGCTTCTCTTGGACCACCATGGCCTCGTTCTTCTCTTCGAAGACGAACTTTTCCACCTGTTCGCCCACCAGGAAGTGGGTGTCGCCCGGGTCGGTGACCCGCACCCGGCGCAGCATCTGGCGCACGATCACCTCGATATGCTTGTCGTTGATCTTCACCCCTTGCAGGCGGTAGACCTCCTGGACTTCGTTCACCAGGTAGCGGGCCAGCTCTTTCAAGCCGCTGACCGCCAGGATGTCGTGGGGATTGGCGGAGCCGTCCATCAGCGGTTCGCCCGCCCGGATGTACTCCCCCTCCTGGACGGCGATGTGCTTGCCCTTGGGGATGGAATATTCGATGGGGTCGCCCACATCCGGGGTGACGATGACCTTGCGCTTGCCGCCCTTGGCCTGGCGCCCGTGGCTGACCTTGCCGTTGATCTGACTGATGATGGCGTGTTCTTTGGGCTTGCGCACCTCAAAGAGCTCCGCCACCCGGGGCAGACCGCCGACGATGTCTTTGGTCTTGGTGGTCTCCCGGGGGATCTTGGCAATGACGTCGCCGGGGTTGACCTGGTCGCCTTCGCCCACCATCAGGATGGCCCCCACCGGCAGATGGTAGCGGGCTACGGCCTGGGAATCCGGCAACCGGGCCGTTTTGCCGCCTTCGTCCTTGATGGAGATGCGGGGCCGCTTTTCCGGGTTCTGGCATTCCGTGACGACCTTGGAGGACTTGCCGGTCACCGGGTCGACCCTCTCCTGCATGGTGACGTCCCGGGAATCCTCGGCGTCCTTCATTTCGATGATGTCCCCGAATTTCACCACCCCGTTGACTTCGGTCAGAATCGGATTGGTGTAGGGGTCCCATTCCGCCAGGACCTGGTCCGGTTGGACCTCCTGGCCCTCCTCCACCTGCAGCCGGGTGCCGTAGGTGATGGGGTAGCGTTCCTTGCCCTTGCCGCTGACGATGACCAGCTCGCCCTGCCGGGACAGCGCCACCAGATGGCCGCTGACGTCGCGCACCGACCGGATGTTATCGAACTGCACCTTACCGCGGTTGCGGGCCACATGGTAGCTCTGTTCCACCCGCCGGGAGGCGGTGCCGCCGATGTGGAAGGTCCGCATGGTCAGCTGGGTGCCGGGCTCGCCGATGGACTGGGCGGCGATGATGCCGATGGCCTCCCCGATGTTCACCGGGGTGCCGTGGGCCAGGTCCCGGCCGTAGCATTTGGCGCAGACGCCGTAGCGGCTCTGGCAGGTCAGCACCGAGCGGATGCGGATGCGTTCCAGGCCGGCCTCCTCGATCCGGGCGGCCACGTCTTCATCGATCTCCTCGTTGGCCTCCACCAAGACCTCATCCGTGTGGGGGTCGACGATGTCTTCCAGGGCGTTGCGGCCCAGCACCCGTTCGCCCACCCGTTGGATGATTTCGCCGCCTTCGATCAGGGGGGTGACCTCGATGCCGTCGATGGTGCCGCAGTCCTCTTCGGCGATGACGCAATCCTGGGCCACATCCACCAGGCGGCGGGTGAGGTAACCGGAGTTGGCCGTCTTCAAGGCGGTATCCGCCAGACCTTTCCGGGCGCCGTGGGTCGAAATGAAGTACTGCAGCACCGTCAGCCCTTCCCGGAAATTGGCCGTGATGGGGGTCTCGATGATCTCCCCGGACGGCTTGGCCATCAGACCGCGCATGCCGGCCAGCTGGCGCATCTGCTTATCGCTGCCCCGGGCGCCGGAATCGGCCATCATGTAAATGGGATTGAGACTGGCGGTTTCCTCCTCCAGGGACATCTCTTCCCGGGTGGGAGGCGCCTTGCCCTCGGGGTCCAGGCGGACGATGTCTTTCTCGCCCCGCACGGTCTCCCGGGCCATTTCCTCCATCATCTCGGAGGCCACTTCATCGGTGGCCCGGGCCCAAATGTCCACCACCTTGTTATATTTCTCGCCTTCGGTGATGATGCCTTCCTGGTACTGTTCCTCCACCAGGGCCACTTCTTCCTGACTGCGTCCCAGGATCTCCGCCTTGCGGCTCGGAATCACCATATCGTTGATGGAGATGGAGATGCCGGCCTGGGTGGCATACTTGTAGCCCCAGTCCTTGAGCCGGTCGGCCAGGAGCACGGTGCTTTTGATCCCGCAGCGGCGATAGGCCTCGGCGATCAGCTTGCGGATCTCCTTTTTGGTCAGGGTCAGATTGATGCTTTGAAAGGCAATCCCCTCGGGCAGAATCTCCTTGAGAAGCACCCGCCCGACCGTGGTCCGCACCACCTCGTCGTCGATGCGCACCATGATCCGGGCGTGCAGGTCCACCGCCCCCTGGTCGTAGGCAATCCGCACCTCCTCCGGGGAGGCAAAGGGCACAGGCCGATAGCCGTTGATGGGGATGCGTTCGCCTTTGGCAAAGGGGCGCTCCCGGGTCAGGTAGTAGAGTCCCAACACGATGTCCTGGGAGGGCACGATGATGGGCTCGCCGTTGGCCGGGGAGAGGATGTTGTTGGTGGACATCATCAGCGCCCGGGCCTCGATCTGGGCCTCCAGGCTCAACGGCACGTGCACCGCCATCTGGTCGCCGTCGAAGTCGGCGTTAAAGGCCGTGCAGACCAGAGGATGGAGTTGGATGGCCTTGCCTTCCACCAGAATGGGTTCGAAGGCTTGAATACCCAGCCGGTGCAGGGTGGGGGCCCGGTTCAGGAGGATGGGGTATTCCCGCACCACTTCGTCCAGGGTGTCCCAGACCTCGGGGGTTTCCTTCTCCACCAGTTTCTTGGCGGCCTTGATGGAGGTGACGAACCCCTTGATCACCAGCTTGTTGTAAATGAAGGGCTTGAACAGTTCCAGGGCCATCTTTTTCGGCAGCCCGCACTGGTGCAGTCGCAGGTCGGGGCCGATGACGATGACGGAGCGGCCGGAGTAGTCCACCCGTTTACCCAACAGGTTCTGCCGGAAGCGGCCCTGCTTCCCTTTGAGCATATCGGAGAGCGATTTGAGGGGCCGTTTGTTGGGGCCGGTGACGGTCTTGCCGCGGCGGCCGTTGTCGAACAGGACGTCCACCGCCTCCTGCAGCATGCGCTTTTCATTGCGGATGATGATCTCCGGCGCATCCAGCTCCAGCAGGCGCTTCAGGCGGTTGTTGCGGTTGATCACCCGGCGGTAGAGGTCGTTGAGATCGGAGGTGGCGAACCGGCCGCCATCCAGGGGCACCAGGGGCCGCAAGTCCGGGGGCAACACCGGGATCACCTCCAGGACCACCCATTCCGGGCGCAGCCCCGATTCCTTGAAGGCATCGATGACCTTGAGGCGTTTGCCCAGTTTCTTCCGCTTGGCCTCGGAGCTGGTCTTCTGCATCTCCTCCCGCAGGGTTTCCGAGAGCGTCGGCAGATCCAGGCTGGCCAGCATCTTCTGGATGGCCTCGGCCCCCATGCCGGCCTCGAACTCGTCGCCGTATTCGTCCTGCAGCTGCCGGAACCTCTCTTCGCTGAGCAGTTCGCCCCGCTTCAGCGGCGTCTCCTTGGGGTCGATGACCACGTAGGACTCGAAATAGAGGATCTTCTCCAGCTCCTTCAGAGTCAAATCCACCAGATTGCCGATCTTGCTGGGCAGGCTCTTTAAGAACCAGATATGCACCACGGGGGAGGCCAGTTCGATGTGCCCCATGCGTTCCCGGCGCACCTTGGAGGGAATGACTTCCACCCCGCATTTTTCGCAGGTCACGCCCCGGTGCTTCATGCGTTTGTATTTCCCGCAATTGCACTCGTAATCCTTGGTGGGGCCGAAGATCTTGGCGCAGAACAGGCCGTCCCGTTCCGGTTTGAAGGTCCGGTAGTTGATGGTCTCGGGCTTTTTGACCTCGCCGAAGGACCATTCCTTGATCATTTCCGGAGACGCCAAGGAGATGCGTACGGCATTAAAATTCAGGGGGTCCTTGGGCCGGCCAAAAAAACTGTTCAAGTCTTCCAGGGTTACTTCAGGAGACCTATCCATTGCTGTCGCTTCCCTCTTGCTCTGTGTCTTCCAAGAGCTCAATATTTAACGCCAGACTCTGGAGTTCCCGGACCAGGACGTTGAAGGATTCCGGCAAGCCGGCTTCAAGATCGAATTGGCCTTTGACGATCTTCTCGTACATGCGGGTGCGGCCGGCCACATCGTCAGATTTTACCGTGAGAAATTCCTGCAGAGAATAAGCGGCGCCGTATGCCTCCATGGCCCAGACTTCCATTTCTCCTAAACGTTGACCGCCGAATTGCGCCTTGCCCCCCAGCGGCTGCTGGGTGACCAGGGAGTAGGGTCCGATGGAGCGGGCATGAATCTTGTCGTCCACCAGGTGGTGCAGCTTCATCATATACATGGCGCCCACCGTCACCTCCCGGTCGAAGCGTTCTCCGCTCCGGCCGTCAAAGAGCACGGTCTTGCCGATCTCGGCCAGACCGGCTTCCTGGAGGCAGGTGCGGATCTCTTCTTCCGTGGCCCCGTCGAACACCGGCGAGGCGATATAGACCCCGGCGTGGGCGAATTTCTGCCAAAACTTCCGCAGTTCGGAATAATCGGCGGCGGCCAGCCAGGCATCCAGTCCGGGGTCCTTGAAAAAGGCGCTGAGGCGTTTCTTGATCTCTCCCAGGTCGTAGTAGGCATCGATCAGACGGCCGATTTTCTGGCCCATGGCCCGGGAGGCCCAGCCCAGGTGGGTTTCCAGCACCTGCCCGACATTCATGCGGGAGGGCACCCCCAGGGGGTTCAACACGATATCCACCGGCGTGCCGTCGGCAAAGTAGGGCATGTCTTCTTCGGGCATGATGCGGGACACCACCCCCTTGTTGCCGTGACGCCCGGCCATCTTGTCGCCCACCGACAGTTTCCGCTTCATCGCCACGAAGACCTTGACCATTTTGATAACGCCCGGGGGCAACTCGTCCACCTTCCGGAGGCGGTTGATCTTCTCCTCGAAGCGCTCGTTGGTCCGACTGACCTGGTCGTGGTAGTTATCCAGCAACTGATCGATCTGGGCTTCCCGATCGGCGTCCTGGAAGGAGATATGGCGCCACTGCTCCAGCGGCAGCCTGGTCACCAGCTCTTCGGTTACCATCCCCCCCTGTTGCTGTACCAGGGAGGAGAGCTCCAGGTTCTCGCCGGGGAGGAACTCCATCTTCCGGCCCACCACCAATTCCGCCAGGCGCTTCATGACGCTGTGGGCCAGGATGGATAACTCGTCGCCCTGATCCTTTTGCAGCTTGGCGATGGCCTCGTCCTCAATGGCCCGGGTGCGCTCGTCCTTCTCCACCCCTTTGCGCGAAAAGACCCGGGCATCGATGACAATCCCGTCGATGCCGGGGGGCACCCGCAGGGACGTGTCGCGCACGTCGCCGGCCTTCTCGCCGAAGATCGCCCGCAGCAGCTTCTCTTCCGGAGAGAGCTGGGTCTCGCCCTTGGGGGTCACCTTCCCCACCAGGATGTCGCCGGGCCGGATTTCCGCCCCGACGCGGATGATGCCGCATTCATCCAGATTGGCCAGGGCCTCTTCACCCACGTTGGGAATATCCCGGGTGATCTCCTCCTTGCCCAGTTTGGTATCCCGGGCCATGACCTCGAACTCTTCGATGTGGATCGAGGTGAAGACATCCTCCTTGACAATCCGTTCGCTGACCAGGATGGAGTCTTCGAAGTTATAGCCGCCCCAGGGCATGAAGGCCACCATGACGTTCTTGCCCAGGGCCAGCTCTCCCAAGGCCGTGGAGGGGCCATCGGCGATGATCTGTCCCTTCAGCACCCGATCGCCCCGCCGGACGATGGGCCGCTGGTTAAAACAGGTATTCTGGTTGGTGCGCTGAAACTTGGTCAGTTTGTAGATGTCCACGAAGGAGCCCGACTCCGGAGAGCCGTTGTCGTCGGCCCGCACCACGATGCGGGTGCCGTCCACGTCCACCACCTCACCGCTGCGTTTGGCGACGATGGTCACGCCGGAATCCCGGGCCACCACGCCCTCCATGCCGGTGCCGATGATGGGCGAGGTGCAGGTCAACAAGGGCACTGCCTGGCGCTGCATGTTGGAGCCCATCAGGGCCCGGTTGGCGTCGTCGTTTTCCAGGAAGGGGATCAAAGAGGCGGCCACGCTCACCAACTGGCTGGGGGAGACGTCCATGTAATCCACCTCTTCCGGCCTCACCATGACGAACTCGCCCTCTTTCCGGGCCGACACCGTCTCCCGAACGAACCGGTTGTCCTGATCCAACAGGGCATTGGCCTGGGCAATGACATGCTGGCCTTCATCCAGGGCCGAGAGAAATTTGATCTGCCGCGACACCCGGACTTCCCATTTGCCGTTGACCTGCTGTTTCTCCACCACCCGGTAGGGAGTTTCGATGAACCCGAACTCATTCACCCGGGCATAGGTGGACAGCGACACGATCAGGCCGATATTGGGACCTTCCGGGGTTTCAATGGGACAAATCCGTCCGTAATGGGTGGGATGGACGTCCCGGACCTCGAACCCGGCCCGTTCCCGGGTCAGACCGCCCGGCCCCAGGGCCGACAGCCGCCGCTTGTGGGTGACCTCGGACAGTGGGTTGGTCTGGTCCATGAACTGCGACAGCTGGCTGGTCCCGAAAAATTCCTTGACCACCGCGGTCACCGGCTTGGCGTTGATCAGGTCATGGGGCATGAGAGTGTCGATCTCCTGCAGGCTCATGCGCTCCTTGATGGCCCTTTCCATACGCACCAGGCCGATGCGGTACTGATTTTCCAACAGTTCGCCCACCGCCCGGACCCGGCGATTTCCCAGATGGTCGATGTCGTCGACGACGCCTTCCTGTTCCTTCTGGTTGATCAATTCCCTGACGGCGAGCAGGATGTCTTCCCGGGTCAGGGTGGTCTGGGTGATGGATTCGTCCCGGCCCAACTTGAGGTTCAGTTTCAGGCGCCCCACGGGGGACAGGTCATAATATTCCGGCCGGAAAAAGAGATTTTCAAAGAAATTTACCGCCACATCCAGGGTGGGGGGGTTGCCCGGCCGCAACTTCCGATAAATTTCCTTGATGGCCTCCTGGCTGTCGGCGGTTTTGTCCACGCTCAGGGTATTCCTGAGGCAGGGGCTCACATTGACGCCGTCGATGTACAGCAGGTCCAGTTCCTGGATACCCTGCGCCTGTAACTGCTGGAGCAGGTCGGCGCTTAACTCCTCATTACACTTCAACAACAGGTCGCCGGTCTCCGGGTCCAGGATGTCGTGCGCCACCACCCGGCCGATGACATCGCTGGTGGCAGCCGCCAACCGCTCCACCCCGGCGTCCTGCATCTTCCGGATATGGGCCGGAGAGATCTTCTTCTGTTTTTTTACCAGCACCTCCCCGGTCTCGGGGTGGTGAATATCGCTGGAGGCCTTGCGATGCACCAGGAATTCGGGGATGAACTTGCGGCTGACCTGGTCTCGGTCGAGGAAGATCTTTTCCGTCTTGTAGAAGAAGTTCAAGAGCTCCTCGGTGGTGTAGCCCAGGGCCTTCAGGAGCAGGGTCACCGGAAACTTGCGGCGCCGGTCGATCCGGGCATACAGGATATCCTTGGGATCGAACTCGAAGTCGATCCAGGACCCCCGCATGGGGATGAGCCGGGCCGAATACAACAATTTCCCACTGGAATGAGTCTTGCCGCGGTCATGGTCGATGAACAGCCCCGGCGACCGGTGCAACTGGCTCACAATGACCCGTTCCGTGCCGTTGACGATGAAGGTGCCGTTATCGGTCATCAACGGCATGGTGCCGAAATAGATCTCCTGCTCCTTGATGTCCCGGATGGACTGGATTTTCGTCTCGGGGTCGATGTCATAGACCCCCAGCCGCACTTTCAGCTTCATCGGGGCTTCGAAGGTCATGCCGCGCTGCAGGCATTCCTCCTCGTCATACTTCGGCGGTGCAAAGCTGTAACTGACAAACTCCAGAAACGCGGTTCCACTAAAATCCTGAATGGGGAAAACACTCTTAAAAACGCCTTGCAGACCGAAGTCACCCCGTTGCTCAGGGGCAAGGTCTTTTTGCAGGAACCTCTCGTAGGACTCCTTCTGCATCTCGATCAGGTTCGAGATGTCGATGATCCTCTCGATCTTTCCGAAGTTCTTGCGGATTAATCTGTCGGGGGAGAAAACTTCTGCCATTCTTTCTCCTTGGCCTAAAACGGGCGCCTAAGATGTGTCTGGGTCGAGGCGTTGCCACCTCCATCAGGAAATCGGTCATGCATTTACTTGATCTCGACAGTGGCCCCCTGTTCCTCCAGTTTCTTTTTGATCTCTTCCGCCTCGGCCTTGGATACGGCTTCCTTCAAAACCGTCGGCACGTTTTCCACCGCGTCCTTGGCTTCCTTCAATCCCAAGCCGGTGATGGCCCGGACTTCCTTGATGACGGGAATCTTGTTGGCACCCACCGCAGTCAGCACCGCATCAAATTCCGTCTTCTCCTCCTCCACCGGGGCGGCCTCCGCCGCCACCGCCGGACCCGCAGCCATCGCCACCGGAGCCGCCGCCGTGACGCCGAACTTGTCCTCCAGATCCTTGATCATCTCAGACAGTTCCAACACCGTCATATTGGCAATGAAGTCAATTACCTCTTCCCTTGTAATAGCCATGGATAGGGCTCCTCCTTTCCGTACTTCGGTATATAAAGTGCGCAGAGCGTTTCCGGGGTTTACGCCCCCGCTCCGTCATGCCGTGCCGCCGGCCGCCGGGACCCTACCGCCCCCTCCGAAGGGGTCGGGTGTTCCCGGCCGGCCCAAGATGTGCGGGGTGTCGCGCCGCCAGAGGCCGATCCCCGGTTCAATTGCCGGCCTGCTTCTCTTCAACGGCCTTGAGGGTATAGAGAAATTGGCGAATCACGGTGGCCAGCAAATTGACCAACCCCGCCGGAACGGCCTGCATGGCCGCCAGGAGTTGGGAGAGCAGGACTTCCCGGGGCGGCAACTTCGACAGTTCCACCACCTGGGCGCCGGTCATGACCGACCGTCCCAGGGAACCGCCCTTCAGAATGAAGTTGTCCGGCTTGTCCTTGGCAAACTTGGCCAGGACCTTGGCCACCTCCACCGGTGTCTGATAGGCGAAGGTGATGGCCGTGGGTCCCACGAACCGCTCGGCCAGCTGGCCCAGATTGGTGTCCGCCGACGCCAGCTTCAGCAGGGTGTTTTTCACCACCTCCAGCTCGCCCCCGGCATCCCTGATCTGCCGGCGCAGTTGGGTCATGTCGGCCACCTTCATGGCCTTGTAATCGGCCAGGATGCTGAGCTGGGCCCTTCCTAACTTGTCCTGGAGGTCCTTGACCACCTCGGTTTTCTTGCTTTTAAGCACCTGGGGACTCCTTGTGAGCTTCCCGCCGCCTTAGGCGGAGGCGATTCGCAGCAGGTTCTTGACATCGAGCGGATCGATCCGCACCCCCGGCCCCATGGTGGTGGACAGGGCGATACCCTGCACGTAGGTGCCTTTACTGCTGGTGGGTTTCAACCGGATGAGGGAATCGAAAAAACTGGCCAGATTGTGCAGGAGTTTTTCCGGTCCGAAGGAGACCTTGCCCATGGGGGCATGCACCACCCCGGCCTTATCCACCCGGAACTCGATCTTGCCCGCCTTGAGTTCCTGCACCGCCTTGGCCACGTCGAAGGTCACGCTGCCGGCCTTGACGTTGGGCATCAGCCCCCGGGGCCCCAGGATCTTGCCGATCTTGCCCACCTGCCCCATCAAATCCGGGGTGGCCACCGCTTTGTCAAAATCCAGCCAGCCGCCCTTGATCTTTTCGATCAGGTCTTCCGCCCCCACGTAGTCGGCCCCGGCATCCATGGCCTCTTTTTCCTTCTCGCCCTTGGCGAAGACCAGGACCCGCACCTTTTTCCCCACCCCATGGGGGAGCACCACCGCACCTCGAACCATCTGGTCGGCATGCCGCGGGTTGACTCCCAACCGCACCGCCACATCCAACGACTCGTCAAACTTGGCGTATGCCGTTTCCAGGGTCAGGCTCACGCCGTCGGTGAAGCCATATTTCTGGCTCCGGTCCACCTTGGACCGGACGGCTTCAAACTTCTTGCCTTTTTTGGCCATATCTACAGTCTCCCACATTCATACTCTGCTGCTGTGGTCTAAACGATCTGTAAGCCCATGGACCGGGCGGTCCCGGCAATGGTCTTCTTCGCTGCCTCCAGGTCATAGGCGTTGATATCCGGCATCTTCAGTTTGGCAATCTCTTCCACCTGCTGCCAGCTAACCTCGCCCACCGTCTCCCGACTCGTCTCTTTGGCGCCTTTGGCGATCTGGGCCGCCTTTTTCAGCAACACCGACACCGGCGGCGTCTTGGTGATAAAGGTAAAGGAGCGGTCGGCATACACGGTGATCACCACCGGGACGATCATGCCTTCCTGACCCTGGGTGCGGGCATTGTAACTCTTGCAAAACTCCATGATATTGACCCCGTGCTGCCCCAAGGCCGGGCCGATGGGCGGCGAGGGATTCGCCTGGCCAGCCGGAATCTGCAACTTTATCTGTGCAATGACCTTTTTTGCCATGGACCGTGAACTCCTTCAAAAAATCTATTTCCCACCGGGAGAGCCGTCTGGACCCACTGTCCCCCCAGCGATTAGGCCTTCTCCACCTGGATAAACTCCAACTCCACCGGGGTCGGCCGGCCGAAGACGCTGATCATCACCCGCACCCGACCCTTTTCAGCTTTGACTTCGTCCACCACCCCGTTGAAATTGGTGAACGGACCTTCCACCACCCGGACCTTGTCGCCCGACTCAAACTTCACCTTGGGCTTGGGTTTCAGGGCGCCTTCCCGCATCTGGGCAAGGACCTTGTCGGCCTCGTTGTCGGGGATGGGCACCGGTTGCGTCCGGCTACCGAGAAACCCCGTCACCTTCGGGGTGTCCATCACCAGGTGCCAGGTATCATTGTTGAGTTCCATGCGCACCAGAATATAACCGGGATAGAATTTACGGGAAGAGATGCGCCGCTGCCCCTTCACCATCTCTTCCACCTGTTCCGTGGGAACCAGGACTTCGGTGATCTGCTCCTGGAGATGGTGCCGGACAATCCGTTCCTCCAGGGCCAGCTTCACCTTGCGTTCAAAGCCGGAATAGGTATGGACCACATACCATTTCTGGTTGGGGGCCTCCGGCGGTTTGACTTCTTCCCGTTCTTCCATATTAGTTATTACTTAATGATATAATTGATCATTCTTGATAAAGCCAGATCCACGACGCCCAGGAAGGCTGAGAGCACGAGCACCAGGAAGATCACCACTGCCGTCGCCCCCATGGTCTCTTTGCGTCCCGGCCAGGCCACCTTTTTGAGTTCGATGACCGCCTCGCTGACAAACTCCCTCACCCGCTGCCAATAGCCCCGAAGGGAGGGGAGACGCCAGGTGGCCTTGCGGGAACTAAGCTTCACCACCTGTCCTTTGGAGGTCTTTTTCTTTCCCCCTGCCAAGTCGACGGCCTTGAGGTCCTTCGTCTTGATTTTGGTCTTTTTCATAGTGATTTTCTTAGGTTCCCGGTTATCCGGAAAAGTCACGCTGTCCCGGGACAACTCCGCCCCCCACCGAACCGGAAAGGCGCGAGGAGTTTCTCTCCTTCAAACCCGAAAATTGTGGGAAGGAGCACTTGACTTGCGTGGCCTTAATCTGAGTTGTGGTTCCTTATTCCCTATTTAGACGCCTGGGCCAGCAACAATGTGGCTGGGTGCGGTGTCGATGCCATCAAGGAGGGTGTGTACTCACTGGGGCTGTTCCCCTGCGGACCCCGGGCCCAGGACCAGGAAACCGGCTGTCGTCAAAAAAAAATGGCAGGCCAGGAGGGATTCGAACCCCCATCACCCGGATTTGGAGTCCGGTGCTCTAGCCGTTGGAGCTACTGGCCTGTAGGTGCAAAACTATTTCGTTTCGCGATGCGGCGTATGGGTGCGGCAAAACGCACAGTACTTCTTGAATTCCAGCCGATCCGGCGTCCGTCGCTTATTCTTCGTCGTGGTGTAGTTCCGACGTTTGCACTCAGTGCAAGCCAATATTATAATATCGCGCATAATCTTCTAACTTGTCAACTCTTGGATGGTTTTCTGCATCGGGGCCGCCCCCCGGCCGGTCTGGCCCGGTCAGGCCCCCACGGTCGTTATTCGATGACCTGGCTGACGACGCCGGCACCGACGGTGCGGCCGCCTTCCCGGATGGCGAAGCGCAGTTCCTTCTCCATGGCCACGGGGGTGATCAGGGCCACCTCCAGGGAGACGTTGTCCCCCGGCATGACCATCTCCACCCCTTCCGACAGGGTCACCACACCGGTGACGTCCGTGGTCCGAAAGTAGAACTGCGGCCGGTAACCACTGAAGAAGGGGGTATGGCGGCCACCCTCCTCCTTGGTCAAGATGTAGGCCTCGGCCTTGAATTTCGTGTGCGGCGTGATGGACCCGGGCTTGGCCACCACCTGGCCCCGCTCCACGTCGTCCTTCTTGGTCCCCCGCAACAATAACCCAACGTTGTCCCCCGCCTGACCCTGATCCAGGATCTTCCGGAACATCTCCACCCCGGTGCACACCGTCTTGAAGGTGGGACGGAAACCCACGATCTCCACTTCGTCGCTCACCTTGATGATGCCCCGCTCCACCCGGCCCGTGACCACCGTGCCACGGCCCGAAATGGAAAACACGTCCTCGATGGGCATCAGAAAGGGCTTGTCGATGTCCCGCACCGGCTCCGGCACGTAACCGTCCACCGCCGCCATCAACTCGAAGATGCAGGCCGCGGCGTCGCTCCCCGGATCGTCGCTCTCCAGGGCCTTCAGGGCCGAACCCTTGATGATGGGAATGTCATCCCCGGGGAAGTCATACTTGGACAACAACTCCCTGAGCTCCAACTCCACCAACTCGATGAGCTCCGGGTCGTCCACCATGTCCACCTTGTTCAAAAACACCACGATGTAGGGCACCCCCACCTGACGGGCCAAGAGAATGTGCTCCCGGGTCTGCGGCATGGGACCGTCGTCCGCCCCCACCACCAGGATCGCCCCGTCCATCTGGGCCGCCCCCGTGATCATGTTCTTGATGTAGTCGGCGTGACCCGGACAGTCCACGTGCGCATAGTGTCGGTTGGGGGTCTCATACTCCACGTGCGCCGTGGCGATCGTGATCCCCCGCTCCTTCTCCTCCGGAGCCTTGTCAATCTGGTCAAAGGGCACATACTCCGCCATCCCCTTGAGCGACAAATGCTTCGTGATCGCCGCCGTCAACGTCGTCTTGCCGTGGTCTATATGCCCGATCGTCCCAATGTTCACGTGGGGCTTCTTGCGCTCAAACTTCTTCTTGGCCATGGTGTCACTCCCTCACGGATTGTCCGCTCACATGCCGGCGTCGGGAACTGCCGCGCCTTCCCTGGTACAAACATATGGAGCCCACGACCGGGATCGAACCGGTGAACCTCTTCCTTACCAAGGAAGTGCTCTACCTACTGAGCTACGTGGGCTTATTCTGGAGCGGGAAACGGGACTCGAACCCGCAACCCTCAGCTTGGAAGGCTGATGCTCTGGCCAATTGAGCTATTCCCGCCCGTTTTCCTCGGCATCTCGCGTCCGCTTCCAGGGTTGCCAGGTGCGTCCTTCAACCCGCGCCGAACTCAACTGATCATATCTGGTGGAGAGGGGAGGATTCGAACCTCCGAAGGCTTCGCCGGCAGATTTACAGTCTGCTCCCTTTGGCCACTCGGGAACCTCTCCGAAGTTTGTGCCCGTTGCCGGCCCCGGGGCCGGCTACGCCCCGAGTCCTTGAGACATAATCATGGAGCTGGCGATGGGATTCGAACCCGCAACCTGCTGATTACAAATCAGCTGCTCTACCATTGAGCTACGCCAGCCCGTGCCTGAACCGCCGCTGGCGGACCAAGTCCACAAGGCAAATAAGCATCTAAAAATTTTAATGAAGACCAAACAGCTTGTCAAGCTTTTTTATGACACACTGTCTGCCAGGCTAACTGTTCGGGAATACATCAATAAAACCTTGGGACCGGGGGCCTCAGACCCAGGCGCGGGAAAGTCTGGGAGTGTCTGCCAAAAATCACAATGGTGCTTGAATTCCATGATACTTTAACATAAAATTATTTATTTCTAGATGAGCGTGCATTTCAGGGAGCATCGTATGGAAAAAAGAGACGAAGAGCTCATTTCCCGGTACCTCGAGCAGGATGACGAACTCAAACGCTATGTCACCGAACACCGGGAGTTCGAGCGGCAGCTGGAGGAATTCAACCGCCGCCCCTACTTGACGGCGGAAGAATCCATCGCCAAGAAAAAACTCCAGAAACTGAAATTGGCCGGGCGTGACCGCATTGAACAAATCCTGGCCCACTATCGTGCAAAGGAATTGCAGCCATGAAGATGACGGGCGCCCAGATTCTCCTGAAGGCCTTGGAACGCGAAGGCGTCAAGCATATCTTTGGATTTCCGGGCGGCGTCGTGCTCGACATCTATGACGAGTTGACCCGGTGCCCCCAGATCAAACACTTTTTGGTCCGGCACGAACAGGGTGCCGCGCATGCCGCCGACGGTTATGCCCGGGCCTCCGGCCAGGTCGGGGTCTGCCTGGTGACGTCCGGCCCCGGGGCCACCAACACGGTCTCCGGCATCGCCTCGGCCTACATGGACTCCATCCCCATCGTGGTCTTTACGGGGCAGGTGCCCACCGCCCTGATCGGCAACGACGCCTTCCAGGAAGTCGATATCGTGGGCATCACCCGGCCGTGCACCAAGCATAATTATCTGGTCAAGGATGTCAACGACCTGGCCCGCATCGTCCACGAGGCCTTTTACATCGCCCGGACGGGACGGCCCGGACCGGTCCTGGTGGATCTCCCCAAGGATGTGGTCCAGGGCAAGACGACCCCCAAGTTCCCGGAAGAGATCAAGATCAAGAGCTACAATCCCAACTACCACGCCAACCCCAAGCAGATCAAAAAGGCCCTGGAGCTGATCGCCAAGGCGGAACGGCCCGTGATCTACGCCGGCGGGGGGGTCATCCTGTCCAAGGCCTCGGAGGAGCTGACCCGGTTTGCCCAAGCCATGCAGATCCCGGTGACCACCACCCTCATGGGTCTCGGGGGCTTTCCCGCCCCCCACGACCTCTGGTTGGGCATGTTGGGGATGCACGGGACCTATTATGCCAATATGAGCGTCCATTACGCCGACGTGCTCATCGCCATCGGGTCCCGCTTCGATGACCGGGTCACCGGCAAAATCGAGGAGTTTGCCCCCCACGCCAAGACCATCCATATTGATATCGACCCCACCTCCATCAGCAAGAACGTGGTGGTGGACATCCCCATCGTGGGGGACTGCAAGGACGCCCTGATCCAGCTCAACCAGTTGGTGGCGGCCCTGCCGCTGGCCGACCTGACCAGCCGATACCGGCCCTGGCTGGAGCAGATCGCCGGTTGGAAGCGGGATCATCCCCTGTCCTATGATCGCACCAGCGGCGAGATCAAGCCTCAATTCGTGGTGGAGAAACTCTATGAATTGACCCAGGGCAACGCCATCATCACCACCGAGGTGGGACAGAACCAGATGTGGGCGGCCCAGTTTTACCATATCAACCGACCCAACCGCTGGATGAGTTCCGGCGGGTTGGGATGCATGGGCTACGGCTTTCCGGCGGCCTTGGGGGCCCAGGCGGCCTGTCCCGATGAGCTGGTCATCGATATTGCCGGGGATGGCAGCATCCAGATGAACATCCAGGAAATGGCCACGGCGGTGGAATACGACCTGCCGGTGAAGGTGGCCATCCTCAACAACCAGTTTTTGGGTATGGTGCGGCAGTGGCAGCAGCTCTTCTATGACCGCCGCTACAGTCAAACCCCCATGCAGGCCCCTGATTTCGTGAAACTGGCCGAAGCCTATGGCGCCGTGGGGCTGCGGGCCGAGAAGCCCGAGGAGGTGGAGGCGGTCATCCGGGAGGCCATCAACGTTCGCAAGCCCGTGTTGATGGATTTCCGGGTCTCTCCCGAGGAATGCGTGCTGCCCATGGTGCCCGCCGGCGCCCCCATGCACAAGATGCTGCTGGTCTGAGAGGAGTCAGTCATGCTGCGACACACGATATCGGTCTGGGTGGATAACGAACCAGGAGTCCTGTCTCGCGTCACCGGGCTGTTCAGCGGCCGGGGCTTCAACATCGAAAGCCTGTGCGTGGCCGCCACCATGGAACCCGACGTCTCCCGCATCACCCTGGTGAGCGTCGGCAACGAGCAGATCATCGAACAGATCATCAAGCAGCTCCGCAAGCTCATCAACGTCGTCAAGGTGGTGGATCTGACCACCATGGAACACGTGGAACGGGAGATGGCGTTGGTCAAGGTGAAGGCCGAAGACCGCGACCGGGCGGAAGTCCTGCGCATCGCCGACATCTTCCGCTGCCGGGTGGTGGACGTCAGTTCCACTTCCTATACCCTGGAGGTCACCGGTAACTCCGAGAAGCTCGGCGCGGTCTTGGGACTCCTGAAGAACGTGGGTATCCAGGAGGTGGTGCGCACCGGCTCCGTTGCCATTCAGCGCAGCAAAAAGGACTGACCGGGGCTGTGACGCCCCCTGCCGTACACTCGCGCCATACCGTTCCGACCCGCATATGTGACGAATACTTTTAGAAAGGATAACACCATGAAGATATATTACGACCAGGACGCTGATCTCGGGACCCTGAAGGGGAAAAAGGTGGCGGTCATCGGCTTCGGCTCCCAGGGCCACGCCCAGGCCCTCAACCTGCGGGATTCCGGCGTTGAGGTCGTCGTTTCCGACATGCCCGGCACCCCCAATTACGACCTGGCGGTGAAATACGGCTTCGCCCCGGTGAGCGCCGCCGAGGCCGCCCAGCAGGCCCACGTCGTCCAGATCCTGACCCAGGACCACGTCCAGGCCCGGCTCTATGAAGAAGACCTGCGGCCGCAGATGGGCCCGGGGAAGACCCTGCTCTTCTCCCACGGCTTCAACATCCACTTTGGCCAGATCGTCCCCGACCCGCAGGTGGACGTGGTCATGGTGGCCCCCAAGGGCCCCGGCCACCTGGTGCGCAGCGAATTCGAGACGGGCGCCGGCGTCCCCTCGCTGGTGGCCATCCACCAGGACGCCTCCGGGACCGCCCTGGCCACCGCCCTGGCCTATGCCAAGGGCATCGGCGCCACCCGGGCCGGGGTCATTGAAACCTCCTTCCAGGAAGAGACCGAAACCGACCTGTTCGGGGAACAGTGCGTGCTGTGCGGCGGCGTCTCGGAATTGGTCAAGGCCGGGTTCGAGACCCTGGTGGAGGCCGGGTATCAGCCGGAAATCGCCTACTTCGAGTGTCTGCATGAACTCAAGCTCATCGTGGACCTCTTTTACCAGGGCGGCATCAGCTACATGCGTTACTCCGTCTCCGACACCGCCGAATTCGGCGACTACACTCGGGGTAAACGCATCATCACCGAGGAAACCCGGGAGGAGATGCAGATGATCCTGGAAGAGATCCAGAGCGGCGAGTTCGCCCGGGAGTGGATCCTGGAGAACCAGGCCCGACGGCCCGTCTTCAATGCCCTCCGGCGCATCGAAGCCGATCATCCCATCGAGGCGGTGGGTAAGAAGCTGCGGTCCATGATGGGCTGGCTGAAGAAATAAGTTCGACCGGTGAAGACGCGCACGGGGATCATCGCCCGACCCGGCTACCGCTTTTTGGCCGCGTCGCTGGGCTTGACCATCGCCGGAGTGTGGCTGGGCAGCTTCCTGGTGTGGCTGGGCCTCGCCTTGACGGGGTTTTTCGCCTATTTTTTCCGGGATCCGGAACGGCCGGTTCCGCCTGGCGACGGCGTGATCGTCTCCCCGGCGGATGGCAAGGTCATCCTGCGTGAGACGGTCCGGGAAGAAAATTTCTTGAAGCAGGCGGCTCAAAAGATTAGTATATTTATGAATATCTTTGACGTCCACGTCAACCGCGCCCCGGTGGCCGGCCAGGTCAAGGCCCTGGCCTATCAAGCGGGACGGTATGTGGCGGCCAACCGGGCCGAGGCCCCCCAGGTCAACGAGCAACTGGCCGTCATGGTACAACCCGACGCCGGGCCGCCATACGTGTATGTGCAAATTGCCGGTCTCCTGGCGCGGCGCATCATCTCGTATATTCGGGAAGGCGACCGCCTCCAGACCGGAGAACGGGTGGGCCTGATCTGTTTCGGGTCCCGGGTGGACCTCTACCTGCCGCTGGAGGCCAGGGTCGAGGTCAAGGTCGGTGACCGCGTCCAAGCGGGCCGCAGTGTGGTGGGGAGGTTGCCATGAGTAGGCGGAAAAAGCGTAATAAAGAACGCCGGAAATTCCGGGGCATCTATATCCTGCCCAATCTGATCACCACCGGGAGCCTGTTTTCCGGCTTTTACGCCGTCGTGGAAGCCATCAACCATCGCTTCGAAGTCGCGGCCCTGGCCATTTTGGTGGCCCTGCTGCTGGACGGCCTGGATGGCCGCGTGGCCCGCATCACCCATAGCGCCTCCAACTTCGGCGTCCAGTACGACTCCCTGGCCGATCTGGTGGCCTTCGGCGTGGCCCCCGCGGTCCTGGTCTATCTCTGGGCCCTGCAGCCCTACGGCCGCTTCGGCTGGATTGCGGCCTTTCTGTTCGTGGTCTGCGGCGCCCTGCGCCTGGCCCGTTTCAACGTCCAGGTGGGCAGCTTCGACCCGCGCTATTTCAACGGCCTGCCCATTCCCGCGGCAGCCACCATGGTGGCCACCGCCATCCTGCTGTACTACGACCTGGGCGAATGGGCCCCCAGCCGCCATATCTTTATTTTGATTATGATCTACCTGCTCTCGTTCTTTATGGTGAGCAATATCAAATTTTATAGCTTTAAGAAATTCGATCTGTTCCGCCGCAAGCCCTTCCATGTCCTGGTGGGCGCGGTTCTGGTCTTCATCGTGGTGGCCCTGGCGCCCTATGCCATGGGTTTTCTGCTCATGACCGGGTATGTGGTCTCCGGCCCCGTGGGCACCCTCCTGCTCCTCCCCCGGAAGGGGGAAACGAAACTTGACGATTCAGAGGCGACAGAGGTCAAGCCATCGGAAACCTGAGACGGCAGCAGGAGGAAACATCCCATGTCTGATAAAGTCATCATCTTCGACACCACTCTGCGCGACGGGGAGCAATCCCCGGGCGCGGCCATGAATGTCGGGGAAAAACTGCAAATCGCCCGTCACCTGGAAATGATGCAGGTCGACGTCATCGAGGCCGGCTTTCCCATCACCTCCAAGGGCGACCTGGAGGCGGTGAAGACCATCGCCCGGGAGATCCGCGGCCCCCAGATCGCCGGGCTGGCCCGGGCCAAAAAACTCGACCTGGACGCGGCCTGGGAAGGCGTTCAGGGGGCGGCCCATCCCCGCATCCACACCTTTATCTCCACCTCCGATATTCATCTGAAGTACCAGATGAAAAAGACCCGGGACCAAGTCCTGGAAGAGGCGGTGGAGGCGGTGAAGTACGCCAAACGCTTCACCCCCAACGTCGAGTTCTCCGCCATGGACGCCTCCCGCAGCGACCTGGATTACGTGGCCCAGGTCTTCACCGCGGTCATTGCGGCCGGCGCCACCACCGTCAACTTCCCGGATACCGTGGGGTATGCCATCCCAGAGGAGTTCGGCGCCAAGATCAAGTATTTGATGGAACACATTCCCAACATCCACCAGGCCATCCTCAGCGTGCACTGCCACAACGACCTGGGGCTGGCGGTGGCCAACTCCCTGGCCGCGGTGATGAACGGCGCCCGGCAGGTGGAATGCACCATCAACGGCATCGGCGAACGGGCCGGCAACACCTCCCTGGAAGAGGTGGTCATGAGCCTGGCCACCCGCAAGGATGTCTATCCGTGCCAGTCCGGCATCGTCACCGAGCACATCTTCGCCACCTCCCGGCTGGTGAGCAAGCTCACCGGCATGCTGGTGCAGCCCAATAAGGCCATTGTGGGGGCCAACGCCTTCGCGCATGAATCCGGCATCCATCAGGACGCGGTCCTGAAGGAGGCCTCCACCTTCGAGATCATGACGCCGACCTCCATCGGCATCAAGAAGAGCACTCTGCCCCTGGGGAAACTGTCCGGCCGCCACGCCCTGAAGGAAAAGCTGAAGGAGCTGGGCTACACCCTGAACGACACCGATCTCCAGGCCGTCTTCGTACGCTTCAAAGACCTGGCCGACCGCAAGAAGAAGATCTTCGACGAAGACCTGGAGTCCCTGGTGGAGATGGAGGTGCTGCGCAAATCCGTCCCCGACCACTTACGCCTGCTGGAACTGGTGGTTTTGACCGGGACCCTGGCCAAACCCTCGGCCACCGTCAAGATGCTGGTGGGCGACGAGGAACATCGCCACTCGGCCTTCGGTGACGGCCCCATCGACGCCACTTTCAAGGCCATCACCCACATCACCAAGTCGAACTGCACCCTGGTGAAGTTCTCCGTCAGCTCCATCACCGGGGGCACCGACGCCCTGGGCGAAATCACCGTGCGCCTGCAGGAGGACGGCTTCACCGTCACCGGCAAGGGCGTCGACCCCGACATCGTCACCGCCAGCGCCCGGGCCTACCTCAACGGCCTGAACCGCCTGCACTACATGCAACAGGCGGCCGCCAGCCAGGGCGAGTAAAAGTCGGCGGGGAGGGGGCCAGGGGGCTTACCCCCTGCCCCCTCCCCGCACCCCTCCCCCAAC
>Ga0228536_1000558_pt1 | contig 62854 bp, 54 predicted proteins | sample SJ1Smetagenome_FD_168611 | JGI IMG/M metagenome (GOLD analysis project Ga0228536, IMG submission 168611) | Enriched culture of PCE-dechlorinating microbial communities from Ithaca, New York, USA - SJ1.S | ecosystem: Engineered > Modeled > Simulated communities (microbial... > Unclassified...
GAAGGACCTGAAGCTGCACCATGCGACGATCACCATGGATCCCGCGACCCACAACCCCGTGGACAAGGATGGCGTGGTGCTGATCGCCAAGGGAGGCAAGGGACAGTTCTTCACGAAGATCAAGCCGTAGCGCACCTGACGGCGTATTCGGAAAATACAGTATACATTAAGATCCGGGTATGATATAGTTTAGCTGATGAGGGCGGACCTCCGTTCGCCCTCATCAATACGTGAAAGGGGTGATCCGTCTTTGGCGACGCTGATCCAGCAGATCATCAACGGCCTTTCCCTGGGGTCGGTCTATGCACTCATCGCCGTCGGCTATTCTCTCGTGTATTCCATCCTTTTATTTTCCAATTTCGCTCACGGCGGTTTTCTCGTCATCGGAGGCTACATATGCTACGGCACGCTCCGTACCTTCGGAACGGGGATCTGGATGTCCGGGGCTCTGGCCCTCGCGGGAGCAGGGCTTGCCGCAGTCCTCACCGAGCGGCTTGCCTACCGTCCCATCCGTGAACGGACCAATGTCACGCTGTACCTTCTCATTGCCTCCATGGGCATGAGCATCGTCATCGAAAACATTTTCGTCATTGTGGCGGGAGGCCGCTTCCGGGCCCTTCCTCCCGTCATTCCCACGGCTCCGGTCAATCTCATGGGAATGGCGACCACAAGCGCTTTCGACCTCCTTTCTCTCGTGTCCGCGGTGGTTTTCCTCGGCGCACTGCAGCTTTTTCTCTCGAAAACCAGGTGGGGCCTCGCCATACGGGCGGCGGCCTATGACCTGCGGACCGCCGGCCTCATGGGAGTGAACGTGAACCTGCTGATCTCCATCGTCTTTTTCGTCGCCGGAGCCCTTGCGGCTGTCGGGGGCATTTTCCTTTCCGTGCGCTATACCCTGTATCCCCAGCTCGGGGCCATCACCATCAAGGCTTTTGTCGCCGCGGTGATCGGCGGCCTCGGCTCCCTGCCCGGAGCGGTGGTGGGCAGCCTGATCCTGGGACTTGCGGAGATGCTGACCGCCGGGTTCATCTCGAGCCAGATGAGGGACCTGGTTGTGTTTTCCATGCTGGTGGTTACCCTGCTCGTCAAGCCCACAGGGCTTTTCGGGAAGAGCGTCAGCGAGAAAGTGTAGGTGACGCCCACTATGTCCGGATATACTGAAGGTATTCTCATCCTCCTCTGCATCAACGCCATCGCCGCCATGGGCGTTTCCCTCCTGACCGGCTTCACGGGGATATTCTCCCTCGGCCACGCGGCCTACATGGCCCTCGGAGCCTACACAACCGCCATCCTGACGGTGCAGCACGACATCCACTGGCTTCCCGCCATCCTCCTGGGAGGGGTTGTGGCCGTGGCCGTCGCCTACTTCATAGGCGTTCCCACCCTGAAGCTCATGGGCGACTATTACGCCATCGCCTCCATCGGCCTCGGCGAAGCCATCCGCCTCATCCTGGAGAACTGGCAGTCTGTTACCAGAGGTGCCCGGGGATACCCCGGGATCGATCCCTACACCACCCTGCCCGTGGCCCTGGCCTTTTTCGTGGTGCTGGCGGTCTTCATGTTCAACCTTATCAACAGCCGTTTCGGCCGGGCCTGCAAGGCCTGCCGGGATGACCACATCGCTTCGTCCCTCCTGGGTTTCCACACGGCACGGATACGGGTGCTCAGTCTCATGATCTCCGCTTTCTACTGCGGAGTGGCCGGAGCCCTGCTCGGAGGATTCCTCTCCTTCATCCAGCCCGTCATGTTCGACATGCTCAAGTCCACGGAGCTCACCGCCGTGGTGGTCTTCGGCGGACTGGGGTCCATGAGCGGGTCGCTCCTGGGAACAGCGGTGATCACCCTGGTGACGGAACTTTTCCGTCCCATTTCCCAGTACCGCATGCTGATATACGGAGCGGTCCTCGTCATTATCATGGTCCTTCGCCCCGAGGGAATCATGGGCAACCGTGAATTCCTCTCCTGGGTGAAGGCGCCCTTCCGGAGGCGTGCATGATGAGCTCATTCTTCGAACTTTCCGGTGTAACCAAGAATTTCGGCGGCGTTCAGGCAGTGAGCAAAATGACCTTCTCCATGGAGAAGGGAGAGCTCGCAGGCCTCATGGGCCCCAACGGAGCGGGAAAGACCACGGTGTTCAATCTGATCACCGGTGTGTATGACCCGGACGAAGGAAGCATACTTTTCAAGGGAGAAAACCTCGTTCCGCTGAAGACCTTCCAGGTCACGGCACGGGGAGTGGCCAGGACATTCCAGAATCTTCGCCTCTTCCAGCGCTCCACGGTCCTGGAGAACGTGATGACCGCGGCACAGCACCACGTGCCCTATACCTTCGTGGAGGGCATCACGCATCTCGGCAGGTGGCGCTCAAAGGAGCGGGAGATCCGGGAAAAAAGCATGACTCTCCTTGAGCGGGTGGGCCTGGCGGACAGGGCCGGGCAGGCGGCTGGGACCCTTCCCTACGGCTACCAGCGGAGGCTCGAGATCGCCAGGGCCCTCGCCCTGGATCCGGAACTTCTTCTGCTCGACGAGCCTGCGGCAGGCATGAACGCGGAGGAAGTGGCTTCCCTGAACCTCCTTATTCAGGACATCCACAGGGATTTCGCCCTGACCATCCTCGTCATAGAGCATCACATGGACCTCGTGATGGAAATCTGTCCCCACATCATATGCATGAACTTCGGGGCAAAGATCGCCGAGGGAACGCCCCGGGAGATTCAGAACCACCCCGAAGTGCTCAAGGCCTATCTCGGAGAGGAGGAAGACGAATGACCGGGACCGCGGAAAGAAAAGTCCTCCTCGAAGTAAAGGACCTTCACGTCAGCTACGGGGCGATCAAGGCCCTTTCAGGCGTGTCCCTGAAGGTGTTCGAGGGTGAGATCGTCAGCGTTATCGGTTCCAACGGCGCAGGAAAGTCGACCCTCATGAACGCCATTATGGCCATGGTACGCCGGGAGAAGGGGGAAGTGCTCCTCGCCGGAGTCCCCCTCGAGGCGAAGAGCTACAGGGTCGTCCAGCAGGGTATTTCCCTGAGCCCCGAGGGACGGAAGGTCTTTGCCCCCCTCACCGTCCTCGAAAATCTTCGGATGGGGGCGTTCCCGAGGGGAAGCGACAGGAAGGTCGAGGATGACCTGGAATGGGTTTTTTCCCTCTTCCCGAGGCTGAAGGAACGGATCGGCCAGTACGCCGGCACCCTTTCCGGCGGAGAACAACAGATGCTCGCCATAGGCCGGGCCCTGATGGCCAGGCCGAAGGTCCTGCTTCTTGACGAACCCTCTCTCGGACTGGCTCCCATCATCATCAGGGATATCTTCAAGGAGCTCCGGAGGATCAACAACGAAGGGGTCACCATCCTGCTGGTGGAACAGAACGCCCGCCAGGCCCTTCTCCTTTCCCACAGGGGATATGTCCTCCAGACGGGGCACATGGTCCAGGAAGGCCCGTCGGAGGAGCTTCTCGCCAACGCCGACATCAAGGCGGCATATCTCGGGGGAGCCCACGGAGGCGGAAAGACCACCCGGGCCCTTTCATAAGACGTTCCCACAAGCAGGGAAGAGCCCGCCGGATATCCCCCGGCGGGCTCTTCCTGATGCTTTTTCCGTTATTTCCCTATGGGAAGATCTTCAGGACTTCCCTTGAGGAACTCGGCCTTCTCTCCCCGGGAAAGAGGCTTCAGGGCCCGTATGACCTCGCACTTCGAGTATTTCGGCTTCACTTCCCTCACCACGAGCACCGCCGTGTAGATCTTCTCGGCATCGAGGACGTTTCCCTGCATGTCCTTGAGCACTTTGCCTTCCTTAAAAGCGGCGAGGTACTGGCCGACCTTGATGCCGGACGACGCTCCCGCGTCCACTGCCACCATGACGTTGCCCCCTTCGATGACGTTGAAGACGGCATCCGATGACGCTTCGGCCGCTTTTTCCCTGAGGGCGGAAATACGGGGCACGATTTTCGTGACCACCTTGTAGGTTGCCGAGGCCAGCACTCCGCCGGTTTTGCCTCCGCCGAAAGCGGCGCCGTAGGCGGCCACTCCTCCCACCGTGGCGTTGGCAGCCCCCTGCTCCCGGACGGCGAGCAGAATTTCCCCGGTGGTGGTGCTGACTGCCCGTACATCAAGGGTGACATAGGCCGTATGGCTGCCTACGGCCACTCCTCCGAAGCTGCCGATGGGGAGAGGCACCACGCCTCCGGCAGTTTCGGTCTTGAACTGGGTTATAGCTCCCGTAATGAGGAAGTCCACGCCGAGGAGTTTTCCCATCTTCGCGGCCGTCGCCCCGTCCACAAACCCGTCGGAGGCCAGCCCCTGCTCAGACAGAACGGCATCGATGCGCTGCCGTTCAAGAATCGTGAATTCATTGGTGTTGAAGAGTTCCGTGGTGAGCATGTCCGCCACGGCTTCACCCGGGGCGCCGGCACCGCTCTTGTCCTCGAACTCGAGGATGGCGATTCTCGGTTTTGCCCAGGCGTTTCCGGAGAAGGCACACAGAACCATCAGAAGAAGGCAGGCAAGGGAACATTTTCTGAACATGGCGAACACTCCCGTCTCACGTGAAATTTGGAAAAAACTGCTGATTTCGCTCAAGACAATAGTATCCCCTGGCCCTCGACTTTTCAACGGGATTTTGGTCCGAAAATGAAAGTCCGCATAAAGTTGACAAAATTAGTAGGATATAGTATCTTCTCTCCGGAACATACAGGCAGGGGATGTGATAAAAAATGAAACTCTCCACCAAGACGAGGTACGGCCTCAGGGCCCTTCTGTATATGGCCGAACGGTACGACGGGGACCGCGCCGTTCCAGTGGGAGAAATCGCGAAGGAACAGCAGGTTTCGGAAAAATACCTGGAACAGCTTTTCATCAAGCTGCGGCGAAAGAACATCATTTCCAGCGTCCGGGGAGCCCAGGGAGGCTACGTGCTCCAGAGGAACCCCCGGGAGGTGACCGTCGCTTCCGTGGTTGAGGCTCTCGAGGGTGACATCACCTTCGCCGACTGCCTCAGCTCCGGAGGATGCAGGAACAAGGGGTCCTGCGCCACCCACGATCTCTGGAGCAGGCTCAAGGACAGCATTGACGGAATTCTGGAAGATACCACCCTTTTCGACCTTGTAAACAAGTGCGGGAGCGGGAAAGAAGACGCGCCCGGCGTGGCGAACGGCTGAAGCCGAAGAAAGGAGCAACCCGGAATGTCTAGGCAGGTTTATCTCGATTATGCCGCAACAACCTTTACGGCGCCCGAAGTGGTTTCCGCCATGGGGCCCTATTTTACCGAATCCTTCGGAAACCCTTCGTCCATCTATTCTTTTTCCGAAAGGAACAGGAAGGCCATCGACGCTGCCCGGCAGAAAGTCGCGGACGTGCTGGGCGCATCGAAGGAAGAAATTTATTTCACCAGCGGCGGGACCGAGGCGGACAACTGGGCTCTGAAAGGTGCGGCGTGGAGAAACCGTTCAAAGGGCAACCATGTGATCACCACGAAGATAGAGCATCATGCCGTGCTCCATACGGCCCAGTTCCTCCAGGAGAACGGCTTTGACGTGACCTTTCTCGATGTGGACGCCGAAGGCCGCATCAGCCTGGACGAGCTGAAAAAGGCCGTGACGGACAAAACAATTCTCGTGTCGGTGATGTTCGCCAACAACGAGATCGGGACGCTGCAGCCCGTGGCGGAGATCGGCACCTTCTGCCGGGAAAAGGGGATCCTGTTCCATACGGACGCGGTTCAGGCTGTGGCCCATGTCCCCATCGACGTTAAGGCCATGAACATCGATCTCCTGTCCCTTTCGGCCCATAAGTTTTACGGACCCAAGGGCGTCGGCGCCCTCTACATCCGGAAGGGTGTCAGGATCGACAACTTCATGCACGGCGGGGGACAGGAAAGAGGGCGGCGGGCCACCACGGAGAACGTGGCCGGGATCGTCGGCCTGGGTGCCGCCATCGAGCTGACGTCCGGCAGGATGGATACGGCCCCGGCGCGGATCGGCAGGCTGCGGGACATGCTGGTGGAGGGCGTGATGAAGACCATCCCCCACGCGAAACTGAACGGGGCGCCTTCCGGAGAGCGTCTTCCGAACAACGCCAACTTCAGCTTCATCGGTATCGAAGGGGAAACCCTTCTCCTCGACCTCGACGGGGCGGGAATCTACGGGTCCACGGGCAGCGCCTGTTCTTCGGGATCCCTGGATCCCTCCCACGTGCTCATGGCCATCGGCCTGTCCCATGAACAGGCCCACGGTTCCCTCCGCCTCACCCTCGGCGAGGAAACCACGGAAGAAGATATCCGGTATGTTCTCTCGACCCTTCCCGGGATCGTGAAACACCGACGGGAGATGTCTCCCCTCTGGGAGGACTACCTTAAGAGCGCAGAAGGAGGAAGGTGATTCCATGTACAGCGAAAAAGTGTTGGACCATTTCCAGAACCCCAGGAACGTGGGAGAGATAGAGAATCCTGACGGAGTCGGGCAGGCGGGGAATCCCAAGTGCGGCGACATCATGAAGATCTACCTGCGGGTGGAGAACGACGTCATTACGGACATCCGGTTCAAGACCTTCGGCTGTGCCTCGGCCATAGCGTCGTCGAGCATGGCCACGGAACTGGTGAAGGGGAAAACGGTGGAGGAGGCCTGGAACCTTACCAATAAGGCGGTGGCAGAGGCGCTCGACGGTCTTCCGCCGGTGAAGATGCACTGTTCCGTTCTCGCCGAGGAGGCTATCCACGCCGCCATTAACAACTACAGGAGAAACCGGGGCCTTCCGGTCTGGGAAGAGGAGAGCCACGACGAACTGGTGGAACACCACGCCCATCACCACGGCTGAGCCATGGCGGACGGTTCGCTCCCCCGGTGTCCCTGGCCGGGCTCCGATCCCCTCTATGTGGCCTACCATGACGAAGAGTGGGGTACGCCCGTCACAGACGACGGGAAGCTGTTCGAATTCCTTCTCCTCGAGGGGGCTCAGGCCGGCCTCTCCTGGATCACCATTCTCCGGAGGCGTGAGGGGTACAGGCGGGCTTTCGACGGATTCGACCCGGATAAAATAGCCCGTTACGACGGGCGAAAGATCGCGGCCCTGCTCGGGGATTCCGGAATTATCCGGAACAGAAGAAAGATCGAGGGGGCGGTGAAAAACGCCAGGGCCTTTCTCCGGCTCCGGGAGAGGGGGAAATCCCTGTCTTCCTTCCTTTGGGGGTTTGTGGACGGGGAACCTGTGATCAACCGGTGGAAAAGCATTGAAGAAATTCCGGCGGTCACCCCATTGGCTGAGAAGATCAGCAAGGCCATGAAGCGGGAGGGGTTCGTGTTTTTCGGACCGGTCATAGCCTATGCCCACATGCAGGCCACGGGACTTGTGAACGATCATCTCCTGTCCTGCTTCAGGCACCCGGATGCAGGACGGTAGAAATACACGGGGAGCCCCGCACACTGCGGGGCTCCCCGTCCTGCTCGATTCTCTAGCGGAGCCCTTCGAAGGGGCCTCTCCACCGCATTTCAGACGGCGCAAAGGAGGCGGGTTCAGGAGACTCAACCTTCCGTGCAGCGGAAAAGCCTTCAAAGGGCCCCCTCCAGCTGACTGAAAACATGCCGTTGAGGTGCCGGTCGTCCCGGCGGTAAAACTCGCAATGTCCTTCCGTTTCCATGGTGCCGGTGTGCTTTTTTTCCATTTTCTGCATCTCCCTTCAGGAATAAAAAAGATAATGACAGGCCGAAAACCGGCAACAAAAAAACCGGGGACCCCTTTGAAAGCGGTCCCCGGTTCCGGTGTCTGGTCTACGGCTTATGTGCCGAGCCCACCGGAAGGGGGACCGCCAATAATGATAAGTACGAGGACGAGGAGCAGAACAAGGGAAGACCGAGAAACTCTCATTATGTACCCTCCTTTCCGGCGAGGTGCCTGTCTGAATATTGTAGAGGATAGTACCTTCTTTCCGGAGGAGTGTCAAGGTTGGCAATGACAGACTTTTCACTTCAATTCAATGCCGCGAAGCCGGGGCTCCGGAGCCCGGCGGCACCCTTTCTTCTTTGTGCGGAAGGAGTATAATTGCCATTCGTCGGGGGCATGCGGCCCCCCATTCCTTCAAAAAACCGTCCGGCACGGGAGGCGGACCCCATGGGAAACAGCACGTTCGTTTTCGTTGTCTTCATCCTCGTCTATCTCGGCATGATCTTCGGCCGCCTGCCCAGGCTGGCCCTCGACCGGACGGGCATCGTGGTGCTGGGGGCCATCGCCCTCCTCGCATCGGGCCATGCGTCCCTGGAGGGGGGAAGGTCGGGTATCGACGTGTCAACGATTCTGCTTCTTTTCGGCTTCATGGTGATCTCCGCCCAGTTCCGGCTCGGGGGGTTCTACTCGGAGGTCTCGCGGCGCATCGCCGGCCTCCCCGTTTCTCCCGGGGCGCTCCTCGGCGCGGTTATTCTCGTGTCGGGGGTGCTGTCCGCTCTCCTGACCAACGACGTGGTCTGCCTCGCCATGACGCCTGTACTAGGCCGGGGGTGCATCCGCAGGGGGCTGAACCCCCTTCCCTTTTTCCTTGCCCTGGCCTGCGCCGCCAACATCGGCTCGGCGCTGACCCTCATCGGCAATCCCCAGAACATGCTCATCGGCCAGTACCTCAACCTGTCCTTCGGGGGATACCTGGTCTTTGCGGCCCTGCCGACAGCGGTTTCACTGCTCTTTCTCCAGGGTATCGTCCTCCTGCTCTTCCGGGGAAAATTTCTTCTTCCCATGGCGGCAAAGGAGGAACCGGAGCGGCCCTTCAACGCCTGGCAGACCGCGAAGGGGGGAATCATACTCTGTACGGTGGTGCTCCTCTTTCTCTTCACCTCCCTTCCCCGGGACCTCGTGGCTCTCGGGGCGGCGGGAGTCCTTCTGCTGAGCCGTACCATGGCGTCGAGACGGACCCTGGACACGGTGGACTGGCAGCTTCTCGCCCTGTTCCTGGGGCTGTTCGTGGTGAACGGGGCCTTCGAGGCGGCGGGAGGGCTCGAAATAATGAAGGACGGCCTTTCCCGGCTCGGGATGTCCCTTGCCTCCCCCTCCCGGCTCTACGGGGTGACCACCGTCCTGTCGAACCTGGTGTCAAACGTTCCCGCGGTCATGCTTCTTCTGCCCCTGGTCCGGGACATTCCGGGGGCAGGGTATATTCTTGCCGTGTCAAGCACCTTTGCCGGGAACCTGCTCATCGTGGGGAGCATCGCCAACATCATTGTCGCCGGGGAGGCGGAGCGGATGGGGATCCCCTTCGACTGGAAGGGGCACGCCCGGGTGGGCGTGCCCGTCACTCTCGCCAGCCTCGCGACGGGGCTGGCCTGTATGGTTCTTATCTAGAAGGGGTTTTCTTCATCGCTCCCCAGGAGAAGGAGATTACCTTTTTGGGACAGACGTCCACGCAGGCACCGCAGGAGATGCATTCCGGGGAGAACATTTCTTCCCGACGGACCATGGCGTTCACGTCCAGGCTCATGGGACAGTTTTTTGTACAGAGGCTGCAGTCGATGCACCTGTCGCTCTCCGCCTCGAGATGGAGGTGCGGTGTCCCCGAGACGCGGGCGGCGAAGCGCCCGGCCGTCATGAAGGGGGCCAGAAGGCATCCGTAATGGCAGAAGGGGCGCCGTCCCATAACAAGAGAAAGGGCCGCCATTCCCCCCATGGCCACGTAAAACATGAGGTATGATACCGGGGTGGCAAGGGAAAGGCCTCCTTCGATGCCGAAGAGAGGCTGCACGGAAAGAATTCCGCCCGCCTTCGCGAAGAAAAGGACCAGGGCGGCGAGCCAGAGGGCGGAGATGCCGTACTTGATCAGGTCCAGCCGGCCTCCTGGGACTCTCCTGTCATTGGCCGGGAACAGAATTTCCTGCACGGCGCCCCCCGGGCAGATCCACCCGCAGAAGACCCTTCCGGTGAAAAAGGCGAGCACCGCCGAGAGAACCACGAAGATCAGGCTCGAAGTCACGATCCCCTTCGCGGCCCCCTGCAGGGTCAGCAGGGGAGAGAGGTAAAACATGGTCACCGGGAGCGAGAGCACTGCGAGGGCCAGGAGAGCTTTCCGCCAGTTTTGACGATTCATTTTTCCGCCTCCTTTTTTATATCGCATTATACCACTGCATACCAGGCTGGGGTATATGTTCCGGCTGAAGAACACCGGTAAATCCGCGAGAGCGCCGTGCCCGTCCCGGGCGTTGACAGGGGAGAACACGGAATGAACCACTTTTTGACTGATTTTCGATTTGCCCCATGGTCTTTTTCCGTCGATGGCGTAAAATAAGGGTACATTTCCCGTAACCGGGGAGGGGAGGATATTTCTCAATGGAGCATGTATCCGCTATCATCACCCGTTTCATCCGGCAGAACATGGAAGAGAGAGGACTTGTGCTGTACTTTACAGACGACGACAAGCTGCTAGCCATGGACGACCGGTTCGAAACCCATTTCAAGTTCGACCTCGTTTTTTCCGACAACGACTTCAGCTGCCAGGTCCTCTCCAGGGGAGAGAAGGGCCTGCAGGTCCGGCAGAGATTCAACATTTCCTGGACCAATGCGAAGGGCATACGGGAATACATGGACTATGTCCGGAGTCTGTAGGAGGGTGGTCATGAACGCCGTCCTGCTTGTTCTGGCGGGAGTTCTCCTCCTGGTTCCGGCCCGGGAATGTTCCGCGGCCGTCCCCGACAGGGTGGAGAAGACGGAGGCGGAATGGAAGGCCCTCCTCACCCCCGAACAGTTTCATGTCACGCGGCTGAAGGGGACGGAACCGCCTTTTTCCGGGAAATACTGGGACTTCCATGAAAAGGGTACCTATGCCTGCGTCTGCTGCGGTGCGGAGCTCTTTTCCTCCAGGGACAAGTTCGATTCCGGGTCGGGCTGGCCCAGTTTTACCGCTGCCCTGGAACACGCCCCCATAACGGAAAAAAGGGACTTTTCCTACGGCATGATCCGGACCGAAATCCTGTGCGCCCGCTGCGACGCCCACCTGGGGCACCTGTTCAGCGACGGGCCTCCGCCCACGGGGATGCGGTACTGCATCAACTCTGCCTCCCTCCAGTTTCTACCCGAACCCAGGTAGGGAAACGACTTCATTTCGAGAAAGGTTGCTGTTACCTTCATGGACACTCTTCTTCAGGGATACGGCCGGTTCCGTGAGCGGGCCGACAGGGACGCCTATTGCGCCCTCTGCTCCGGGCAGGCTCCTCACTCTCTCGTCATCACATGCTCCGACAGCAGGATCGTTCCGGAGGACATTTTCGACGCCCGGCCCGGGGAACTTTTCGTGCTCAGGAACGTGGGCAACCTGGCACGGACCGACGAGCCTTCCGTGGCGGCCGCCCTTGATTACGCCCTCCTGCACCTGGGGGTGAAAAACGTGGTGGTACTGGCCCATACGGACTGCGGCGCCGTCAAGGCGACCAGGCATCCGGAGCACCTGGACACGGAAGGACTCCGCCTCTGGCTGGGAGAGGAGCATTTCGACGGTGCGGACGTGGAGGAGGCCGCCAGGGCGGCAGGAGTCAGGCAGCTGGACCGCATCCGGAAATACCCCCTCTTCAGGAAGCTCGAAGGCGAAGGAAAGACGTCAGCCTCCCTGTGTTTCTTCTCTATCGGGACGTGCAGCCTGGAGATCTATGTCAACGGCCAGTGGGTCGCTCCCGGAACGGTCTCGGCGATCTGCAAGTAGATCGTTCATGCTGCCCATACGGTAGCCGGCAAGATCCAGGGTAACCCAGTCAAATCCGAGGGCGGCGAGGGAGGCGGCAATCCCGGCCGCCCTTTCCGGTTCGGCGAGCAGGGAAAGGACCTGCGGCGCCGCCTCGATCCTTGCGAGGGTGCCGTGATGGCGTACCCTGATCTGGACATTGGGGGGACAGCAGGACCGGACGATGTCCTCCGCCTGTTCGACCTGGCGGAGATTCTCCGCGGTGATGGGGGTGCCGTAGGCTATCCTGCTCGCAAGGCATGCAGCAGCGGGTTTCTCCCAGGACGGAAGGCCCCATTCCCTGGAAAGTCCCCGTATGTCTGCCTTGGAAAATCCCGCCTCGAGAAGGGGACTTCTCACCCTGTCGATTTCTTCCACCGCCCTCATCCCGGGCCGGTAATCCTCCAGGTCGTCGGTATTCGATCCCTCGATCACCCAGGGAATGCCCTGTTCTCCGGCCCAGCGGCAGAGCAGCTCGAAACGGTATTTCTTGCAGTGGTAGCAACGTTCGCCGTCGTTCCTGACGAACTCGGGGCAGTTCAGTTCCGAGACGGGCAGGACCACGTGCCGTATGCCGAGACGGGCGGCGAACCGTTCTGCGTCCTCCAGCTCCCATGCGGGAAGGGTGGGCGAGGCGGCAGTCACGGCCACGGCATTGTCCCCCAGGGCTTTTGCGGCGGCGGCGGCGAGGAGCGTGCTGTCCGCCCCTCCCGAAAAAGCGACGGCGGCCTTCCCCAGTTCCCGCAGAATAGCCGTCAGGCGTTCCGTTCTCTGTTCTGCCGAAGTGTTCATGGCTTTCTCCTCCCGAATGTGACGCCCAGCCCCAGCGAGGGGGCGGAGAGTCTCCCTTGTAGGGTTTCCCCCTTTTCCCTATACTACACGAGAAAGGAATTCAATCCAATCAGCCCCGGAGGAAAAAATGAACATACGCCCTTCAACAGGCTTCTCATCCCCTTCGCCGTCCTTCGGTCCCCGGTCGGTGGTGGTCTTGATGAGCGGCGGCGTGGACAGCTCCGTTACGGCGTGGCTCCTGAAAAAAGAGGGATGGCACGTGGCGGGGCTCACCATGAGAATACCCGGCCAGGACGGCGGGTCCTCCCGGTCATGCTGCGGCAGGGACGCCGCTGAGGTGGCCCTTTCCCTTTCCATACCCCACTATATCGCCGACCTGGAGGAGGAATTCCGGGAATCGGTCATCTCCCCCTTCGTGGAAAGCTATCTCGCCGGTGAAACTCCCAATCCCTGTGCCGACTGCAACGCCGGCCTGAAGTTCGGCCGCCTCTGGGATGCAGTGGAGGAAGCCTTCGGTCCCGTATCCCTCGCCACGGGCCATTACGCCCGGGTTCTCCGCTCCGGGGGCGGCTGTGCCCTCGCCAGGGGGAAGGATGTCTCCAAGGACCAGAGCTACTTCCTCTACGGGATCCGGAGGGATCGGCTTCCGAACCTCTTCCTCCCCCTCGGGGACCGGAGCAAGGAAGAGGTCAGAGAACTTGCCCGGGAGGCGAAGCTTTCCGTGGCGGAAAAAAGGGAAAGCATGGAAATCTGCTTCGCCGGCGAGGGCGACTACCGGCGCATCATCGGCGACGGTTCCTCCCGGCCCGGGCTTATCGTGGACGAGAGGGGCGCTCCCCTGGGTACCCACGGCGGAGTGTCCAACTTCACCGTGGGGCAGAGGAAAGGGCTCGGCATCGCCTCCCGGGAGGGACTGTACGTGCTCGGGATCGACGGAGAAAAGAACCTCGTGGTGGTGGGCCCCAGGGAACGGGCTTTCCGCAGGATGGTCAGGGCGGAAGAGACGAATGTTCTTCTTCCGGACCTGCTTGTTCCCGGCGCGGCCCTTTTCGGAAAGACCCGGTCACGAGGGGAACCCGTTGCCCTCACCGTTCTGGAATGCGAGGGGGGCGGGCTCATTGTCCGGTTTGAGGAGCCTCATTTCGCCCCGGCGCCCGGGCAGAGGCTTGTGGTGTACGATAAGGAAGGACGGGTGGCAGGAGGAGGCGTCATCCGCCGCCGGAAGGAGGAAGAAGAATGGACAGCGTGATTTCCCGGCGCCTCGCCGGACTCTACGACAAAGGGCAGGCTGCGGTCCTCTGCATGGTGGTGGAGGAATCGGGCTCCACACCGAGGAGCACCGGTTCATCCATGCTCGTCTTCCCCGGCGGGGCTATTGAAGGAACCGTCGGAGGAGGCGTCACCGAGCACCGGGTGATCGAAAAGGCCCTGGAGCTCCTGAAAAAAGGCACCGGTTCCCTGGTGTACAGGGAAACACTGTCAGCCACGGAGGCGGCTCTCGAAGGTGCGGCCTGCGGCGGCTCCATGGGAATCTACCTCGAGGTGGTCGGCAGACGGAGAGAGCTCGTGATCTTCGGCGGCGGGCATGTGGGAAGGGCCATCGCCAGGCTCGGCGACATGACCGGGTTTGCCGTCACAGTCTGGGACGAACGGGAGGAGTTCGCAAACCCGGAACACATTCCCTGGGGAAAAACCCTCTGCTGTTCCCTGGAGGAACTGCCCGGCAGGATGCCCGTCTTTCACGGGGACACCTACGCGGTCATCGTGACCAGGGGCCATGCCCTGGATGCCGACGTGGTGAAGCTCCTGGAGGGCAGGGAGGCGGCCTACATGGGCATGATCGGGTCGCGGCGCAAGATCGCCTTCGTCCGGGAGCGCCTTCTCGGCCAGGGAGTCTCCCCGGAATTCCTGGACGGTATCTTCCAGCCCGTGGGACTCCCCATCGGAGCGGAAACCCCAGAGGAGATCGCTGTCTCCGTTATGGCGGAAATAGTGGCCGCCGCGAGGGGAGCGGATGTGCAGGCCCTCCGGAACGCTGGGCAGTGAAAAACAGAGAAAATGAAAACAAATGAAAGATAATGACGGGAAATCGGCCTTTATTCCCCTCCGGAGCGTTTGAGATGCCGGAAGAAAAGGGTAGAATATAAAGGTCAGTATTGGTTAAAATAATTGTGGAAGCGGGTGAGGGACATGGCCGTCTCGTACAAGGACTACTACGAAATACTCGGTGTCAGCAGGGCGGCTTCCCAGGAGGAAATTCGGAAGGCCTTCAGGAAGCTGGCGAAGGAATACCACCCAGATGTCAACAGGGATGCCGGCTCCGGGGAAAAATACAGGGAGATCAACGAAGCCTACGAGGTCCTGAAGGATCCTGAAAAGCGGAAGAAATACGATACCCTGGGCCCGGACTGGAGCCAGGGGCAGGATTTCACCCCTCCTCCGGGATGGGGCGGCGGCGTGCACATGGATTTCGGCGGGGATGCCGGCGGCTTCAGCGACTTTTTCCGGACCATCTTCGGCGGTTTTTCAGGGGGCGGCCGTTCCGCCTCCATGGAGGACATGTTCTTCAGCGGCGGATCAGGCCGGGGGCGGGACCAGGAGATGGTCCTCCAACTTTCACTGGAGGATCTGCTGGAGGGCGGCACGAAGACGGTCTCCTTCGAAAGGGCCGAGCCCGGACCTGACGGAAGGCTTCGGAAAGCCAGGAAAACGGTGAACGTGAACCTTCCCGCCGGGGTGACGGACGGATCGAGAATCCGCCTGAAAGGGCAGGGCAGCGGCGGCGGGGATCTTTTCCTCGTCCTCCGGATAGCACCCCATCCCCGGTTCAGCGTGGAGGGGCACGACATCTCCACCACCCTGAAAGTGTCGCCATGGGAAGCGGCCCTCGGCGCGAGTCTTCCCGTGGATACTCCCTCCGGTACCGTCACCATGAAGCTCCCCGGCGGAACCCAGGCAGGGAAGAAGCTCCGCCTCAAGGGAAAGGGGCTTGCCCGGAGGAAGGGGGCTCTTCCCGGCGACCTTCTCGTCCGGGTGGAGATCGTGATCCCCGAGAAGCTGACGGGCAGAGAGCGGGAGCTTCTGGAAGCCCTGTCGAGAGAATCCTCCTTCAATCCGCGGGGGTAAGAAGAAGTGACGAAGGGCCGGGGCGCTGCTCCGGTCCTCTTTCTATGGCCTCGACGATCACCCATGATGACGCCGTCCTGCCCCGGGAATCCACCAGGGATACCGTGTGGCGTCCCTTTCTGAGACTCCAGAACAGGGGGGTGTTTCCCTCCTGCCTTCCTGCGAAGGTGCCTCCCACGAACCAGTAGACCGGCGGGACCGCTCCCTCCGCTTTCAGGGCCGTTTTCTGCTCACCTCCGAGAGGAGTGAGGAAATACCGGGACCCCGGCAGGGGGGAGACGATGGATACGGCCCTTCCCGTTTCGAATTCCAGGGAGCGGCGGAGGGCGAATTCCTCAAGTTCCGCGGGCCAGCGTACCGCCGGTGTACCGTTCCGGATCGCGTGCATGGTGCAGGGTGTGGTGGACGAAATGCCCGCAATGGCGTATTCCGTCCGGGTGGAGGGGCAGGCGGGCGACGGAGGTGCCCCGGAGAGGGTGCAGACGGTGCGGGATTCCACTCCGGCGGGCGGTTCGTACCAGTCCGACGCGGGAAGGGCCCTGAGAACCTCCACGATGGCGGGCGCCGCCGCGGAGAGTCCCACGAGTTCAGGGTGGGGGGCCCCCGACGGGTCGCCCATCCAGACCACCACCGTATGCCGGGGATTGTAGGCCGCCGTCCAGGCGTCCCTGTACCCGTAGGACGTGCCCGTCTTGAAGGCGAACCAGTCCCGCCGGTGCTCGATCCGCCTGCCGTGGACGGGGAGCAGCCGCCCCGTGTCCTTCAGGATGTCCGCCACGAGAAAGGGAGCGGCCTCCGGAAGGATTCTTCTCTCGGGGAGACCCTCACCGTCCAGAAAGCGGGGCTGCCGGCGTATGCCGAGGGTGGCGAGGACACCATAGCCCTCCGCCATCTGGAGGAGAGTGACTTCGCACCCGCCGAGGATGAGGGAGTCTCCGTAATGACCGGTGGGATAGACCAGGGAGCGGAAACCGGCGTTCCGCAGAAGGTCGAGTACCAGCTCCGGACCTGCTGCCCGGAGCACCCTCACGGCGGGTACGTTGAGGGAATCGGCCAGGGCGGTCCGTGCCGTGACGGGACCCCGGTAGGTCAGGTCGAAATTTCTCGGGGCCTGGCCGGAGAAGGCGAGGGGGGTGTCGGCCAGGAGGCTTGACGGGGTGAGAATACCCCGGTCGAAGGCGGCGAGATAGGCGAAGGGCTTCAGGGCCGATCCCGGAGACCTGTGGCTCCTTGCGCAGTCGACCCAGCTTCCGGGCAGCCCGCTTCCAAGCCTTCCATTCCCCGAGTAGGCGAGGATGTCCCCTGTGTCATTGTCCAGAACGATGCCGGCTGCAGTCACTTCCGGCGGCATGGAAGAAAGGGCGGAGGCGAGGGTTCTCTCCAGAAGGGCCTGCACTGAAGATTCCAGTGTAGTCCGTATCGTTCCGCCCTCTTTTCTGTCGCCGAGGGCGGCGAGGGCGAAATGCCATGCCCTCGCCGGGAGGCTCCCTCTCGACGGGGGCAGCTTCTCCGCCAGGGCCTGACGGAGCTGCTCCGGCGTGATCACCCCCCTGTCGGCAAGGGAGGCCAGGATGGAGTTCCGGCGGGCAACGGCCGCTTCCGGGTTGCGGTCCGGCCTGTAGACCGAAGGACCCCTGAGCATGCCCACGAGCAGGGCTGCCTCGGCGAGGGAGACTTCGGCGGCGGACTTGGAAAAATAGATCCTGGCCGCCGCCTCCACCCCCCGGATGTTGCCCCCGAAAGGGGCCCGGTTCAGGTAGAGTTCGAGAATGCGGTCCTTGGAAAAATGCCGTTCTGTCTTCACCGCGGCGGTGAACTCGAGAATTTTCGTTTTCACGGTCCTCTGCCGGGGTTCGGAAAGGCGTACGAGCTGGCTGGTGATGGTGGAAGCCCCCGAGACCACCCGCCCCGCCCGGGCGTTCTGGACTGTCGCCCGAAGCAGGGCGGCCCAGTCAATCCCGCCGTGGTCGCGGAAGCGGCGGTCCTCCACCTCCACGGCCACGAGGGGCAGCCATTTCCCCATGGCCCCCAGGGGCACGGGGATGGACCATTCCGAATCCCCGGAGAGAAAAACGGCGAAGACCCCGCCCTTTCTGTCGAGCAGAACGGGCGAGGTCGGCCACCGGGTGATCGTGTCCTCCGAGTAGGGAAGGGATGCGAGGAAGAGAAAGGCTCCTCCCGCCAGAACGGCCGAAACTGCGGCGGCCTGCAGGAGGCGGCGGAAGGAGCCTCTCATGGCGTCAGCGGATTTCCACCGTTCCGGCGGCGGTCACCGCGCCGGTGTCGGGAGCGTACATGCCCTCCGCGGCAAGGGGAGGCAGGGTAAAGGTTCCCCTGCTGACGGCCCTGACGAGGTACCTGTACTGGAGGGGCTTGTCAAGATAGTCGATGAAGAGGAGCATCCGGTCGTCCCGCATCTCCGCCCTGACACCGTAGGTCCTGTTGGGTGACGGCGGCAGGTCCGCTCCTCCGGAAAGGCGCAGGTTCTCGATCTCCATTCCTCCCGGCAGCATATCGGTGACCACGAGGTCCCTCAGGGGTGCCGCCGGAGTGATGGTGAGGGTGACCTCGATGCGGTCGCCCCGTTCCACAGGAGTCCCCTGAGAGACGGGATCCCCCTGCCTGTTCGCCCATGCCCGGCTCACCGTGACTCCCCGCGAGCCCGGTGCCGGAGCCTTTTCGGGCACGCCGGCGGCAGTCCAGGCGTAGTAGGCGGTTCCGTCTCCCGTCAGTTCGAGGGAGAGCGGTCCTTCGGGGAGGTCCTTCAGATCCAGGGACATCCTCTTTCCGTCGGAGAAGGAGGCGACCTGGGTTCCCGACTGATCCATGAGGACCGCCGTGAAGGGTTTCCTGGCTTCCTTCGTCCGCTCGATCCACCGTCCCAGGGCGAGGACGCTCATGGCGTTGTCCTGGGTGGTGCCCCATGCCTTCTTTCTCGCCTCGCCGATGAGCTTCCCGGCAAGTTCGGCCGCAGGGGCGGACAGGGGGTCCACCTCCGTCCACATGAGGAGTTTCAGGGCGTCAGTTCTGGAGACCGATTCCAGGGTGGTGATGTCCCCTTCCCGGAGGGAGGGCGCCCCTGTCCCGAGCTCCTTCAGAGGTTCGGATGTCTTCGACGAGAGGGCGTAGGCGCCGGCGAGGAACACCGTCCCCGATCCCCTGAGAAGGTTTTTGTGTTCGCCGATGTGGGCCATCCACCCAAGGGGAGGTTCTCCCGCAAGGGCAAGGACATAGGAAGCGTAGGCCTTCAGCGTCATGTTTTCCCTCATTCTCCATTCGCTTTCATCGTCCGGCATCAGGGGCAGGAGGGCCCTGACGTAGGAGAGGGCACCGCCGACAAGGTCTTCAGGCACAGGAATTCCGCTCTTCTGCGCCTCCACGAGGAAATGGGCGGCGTAGACGGATCCCCACGGGTAGGCTGTCGAGCTCCCCGGCCAGGACGCGAAGGCTCCGTGGTAGAGCTGCATGGCGCCGATCTGCCGGATTCTGAGGGCCAGGGCGGCGTCAAGTTCATCCCTGTTCACCAGGGCAGGATCGATGTCGGCGGCCAGTTCCGGAAGGACGAGAAGGGGCCATGCGCCGGAAACGGTCTGTTCCAGGCACCCGTAGGGATAGGTCATGAGGAAGACGGAGGGGCCCAGGAGATCCAGCGCCGGGAGGTCGGAAAGAACCAGGCGCCCTTCCTCCGTTCCGCTGAACCATGCCCTGGGGATGGCGATCTCTCCGCTCTCTCCGCCCCGCACGAGTCCAGACCCGGAAAGGGCGATCCTCGGGAAGGCCGGGCGTACGGGGAGATCGAGGTCCTGGGTGAAGGTGCCTCCCTCCCACTCGGTGACCACAGACAGGAATGCCATTCCCGCCTCGGGTCCGGCGGTGAACCGGGCGGTGAAGAGGGCTTCGTCCCCGTCCTTTTTCAGGTCGGCGATGAACTCCCGTTTGCCGTTGACGGAGAGCGGTCCTTCCGCGGTGATCTTCACCGTGGCCCTCCGTTCCCCGGAAGCCCCGGAAAAGACCTTCAGGGGCGCGAAGAAGCTGTCGCCGGGGGAGACTGCCCTCGGCAGGGACAACTCGGTGGTAACTTCTCTCGCCATGACGATGTGGGTCTCCGCCATGCCGAAAGCGTCACCGGAGGCGGCCACGGCCATGAGACGGCCCTTGCCGCTGAACTCGGGCAGATCAAGCTCCGCTTCGAAAGACCCCCGCTCGTCGGTGGCGATGTTCCCGGCGAAGACGGACAGGAGCAGGAACGACCGGGCAGAAAGGGGCGACAGGCCCGCCCTGAGGGCGGCCATGGCATCTTCCCCCGCGCCTCCGCCGGGTTTGAGGAGAGGCGTTTCCCTGGATTCCAGGGGAAGGAGCAGGTCGTACATATCATGGACCGAAAGGCCGAGAGCCCGCTTGGCCATGAAGTATTTCCAGGGATCTGGGGTGGCGAAGCCGGTGAGGGAAAGGATGCCCTCGTCCACGAAGAACAGGGAGACTTCACCCTTCCTCGGGATGCCCGCCCCGTCCTTCAGTGTTCCGGCGACCTTTACCGCTTCGCCCGGAAGGACGCGGTCAGGAGCCCCGAGGGATACGGAGAGCTTTTTCTCCGTCCGTTCCACCGGAACGGACAGGGTTCCCAGGGCCCTGTGGCTGCCCCAGGCCTCGCCCTCCTTCACCGGGCGGATGACCCATGCGGTGATATAGGCATTGGGGATCATCTCGTCGGACAGGGGGATATCAAGGGTGATCTCTCCCTTGTCGAGGGGGATGACCTTCCGGAAAAGCTCCCTGTCGGTGTCCACCGTCACGAGGAGATTGCCTGCGAAGGGGCTCCGGAAGGATAGGGAGGCCGTTTCGCCGGGGGCGTATTTTTCCCTGTCGGCCCTGATGACGACCCTGTCCAGAAGGGTGGAGCCCGCCGACTCGCCTGCCCCGTAGGGGGCCCAGGCGTACATCTGGGCGGAAGCGGTGCTTCCCGATGTCTCGTCGGAGAAATGGACCACGTATTCTCCCCAGCTTTTCGGGGTGAAGGAGAAGGTGCCTACGCCCTCCTTCAGAGAGACCGTTCCTTCCGACTGGGGAACTAGTTCCGTCTGGACCTGCATCCGGGTCTGGTTGTCCACCTTCACAAGGTTGTAATGGCGATGGACGAGGAAGAGGGTTCCCACCACCATGTCGAGGTCGGCGGGTTCTCCCTCCGGTGTCACCGCCGCCACCCTGACGGAGGTTTCCCTGCCGGGAACCGCGTCGCCGGAGGGCTTCTCGATGCCGAGGTAGACAGGGTAGGGATGGAAGGGCATGGAAAGGGATGTGGAAACCCACCGGCCGCTTTCCTCCATGACCTTCAGGAGGAAGAGAAGGTTCACCGAGGCCGGTGGCGACCAGCCATCCGGAGCCTCGAAGGAAACCTTCCCTTTTCCCGTTTCGTCCAGAGTACCGTCACCGATGAACTCCGCGAAGGGTTCGAACTTCTTTTCCATGTCGCCGAAGGTGAAGGCCTTCCATCCTTCGGGCCGGAAGGCTGCGGACGAAGCGCGGACTTCGGCTTCGAAAGGAAGTCCCGCCGCCGGTGCGCCGAAGAGATAGGAGGAGGCGATTTCCACGTCGGCACTCTCTCCCGGGAGAAGGTATTTGGTTTCGGACGCTGCTTTCACCTCCAGGCGGGGGGCGACGAAATCCTCCACGAAGAAGGATGTGCGGCCGAGGGGGCTTTTCTCGTCGCCGGGAAGGAACACTTCCGCGCTGTAGTTCCCCGTGGGCGAGGCCGGGGCCAGGGCCGCATGGAAGGAGGCCATTCCCTCGGGAGACAACATGGCGGTTCCCCGGGCGACTTCCCGCCCAAGGGACGAGCGGACCACGTAGAGAACGGGGAAGGGATCTGGAGGCATCCTGCGGGCATCCCGGACGATGGTTGAGAAATCCACCCGTTCACCGGGCCGGAAGACTCCTCTCGGGGCGAACACCATGGCGTCGTACCCGGTGCTCCATGACCGGCCGCCCGTGTCGAACCCCCCGTCGGCGAGGAGATTGGTATCAAGCTTCAGGAAGGAGAGGTCGTCCCCCTTTTCCACGGTGACGATGGCGGGGACGAGCTGGGGATCCCAGGGCTCTTTCCCGCTCCAGGACCAGATGCCGGTGCCGTCGGTGGATCCCGAGGCGATCAGCTGGTTGCTCTTTGAATACACCTTGACGGAAGCGCTCTCCACGGGCTTCATCCCGAGGATGGTGTTCACCCAGACGGTGATCCCTGCCGGGGCGACCCTCGCCGTGATGCCAAGGTCGGTCACGGCCACGAGCTGTTCGGCCTCGCCCCAGTATTCGCCGGAGACGTCGGAGGCGGTGAGCAGGAAGACGCCCTTGGACTCACCGGCGAGCTCCTTCAGGTCGATGGCCCTGCGGACGGGTGTGTTCAGCGCTCCCTCGGGCCGGGCGTTCTTCGTTACGATTCTCCTCGTGAGGTCCCGGGGAACGGAATATCCCTGCATGGTCATGGCCAGGGGGATGTTGTTCTCGTAGACCCTCCAGAGGTTCAGGCTGACTTCCTCGATATTGACAGTTTCTATGGGGACTCTCAGGTCGCCGGCGGGGGAGAGGAAGGTGCCGGCGGCGGGGAAGAGAAGCACGGGGTACATATCGGGGAAGATAACCGCCTTCGTGTAGTCGGCTTCGAGTTTCGAGCCGTCCCTGGAAGGAAGCCCCTTCTTCAGGGTCACTTCGAAGCGCTGCCTGGGTTTGAAGTCTCCCAGGATGGTGAAGCCGTTGTATCCCGGTTCCACGGTGAAGGGGGTCTTCGGGGAGAGCTCCACGAATCTGGCAGCCGAGGCCATGTCTGCCCCGATGGATGTGGTGATGGTGATGCCGCTCTGTTCGGGGTAGTTGCTGGAAGCGTAGGCTCCCCGTATTTCCATCTTCCGGGTGACCGTGACTTCCTGCCGGACTTCCTTTTCTATTCCAAGGGGGCCGGCGTCGCTGGTCATTCCGGCGGCCAGGATCACCCGGAGTTTCTGCTCGCTGAAGGGGGGGGTGAAAATCTGGATGCGGGAGGACGGGGCGTTGCCGGAGAAAAAGTACTCCACAGCCTGGTTTTTGTCGTTGGCAAGGACGAGGTAACCCCGGAGCCTGAAGGGGGATACGGGAAGGTTGAACGCCAGCTCGAGAACGGCGTTGCCGTTTTCGGTGAAGTCCACCTGCTGGACCCGAAGAAGCTTGAGGGATTCGGTGGAGAATTCCCAGCTCTGCCTGCCCACGAGCCTGCGCCCCGCCGTGTCCCTGAGGTCATCCCTGAGGGTGGCCCGGAAAAGGGTTGCGGAGGGAAGGTTTGCCAGGGGGGTGAAGACGAAGGTTTTGGCATCTGTCCATTTCCCTTCTCCCCGAATGGAAGGGGAAAAGGCCACGGGATGCCGGTCCGCCGGTAGGGCCTTACCGACCAGGTTCTTCGGGGCCGCCGCCTGGGAAAATACGATCTTGACGGGGGGTCTTCCCTTGACCGTTCCCGAAGGGGAGAAAGAAAGGACGGAGAACTCGTCCGCCGGGGCTGCTTCGGCGAGTCCGGTCCCCCCCGCGAGAAGTAACAGCGCCAGAAACATCAGGATCAGCCTTTTCATGCATATCCTCCTCTTTCACTGTATTTCGGCATGTCGTTCTTTTGTCAAAGGGGCGCGGAAACATCTGCATTATACCCTTTTCCCCCGGGGGATGCCTCACCCTGAAATTCCCCGTCCGGGTGGTCCTGAAGGGTGGGATGCTCCTTTCCGCCCCGGAGGGCGCAGAACGGAAGATAGCGGCAAATACAACGGGCAGGAGGAAGTGGGAGAAAAAACGTTTTTTCACCCGGAAAAAATACCTTCCCTCTTGCCTACGGGAAAAAGTTCGTTATAATCTTATTGGTTAGTAAAGGTCAATAATAAGGAGGCCTTCCCATGGACTTTGCAAAACTCACGAAAAAATCACAGGAGGCCCTGTCTGAAGCCCAGAACAAGGCCATTTCCTACGGACACGCCGAAACGGACGGAGAACATCTCCTTCTCGCGCTCCTGGAACAGCCGGAGGGGCTCATTTCCCGCATTCTCTCCAGGACGGGCGCAGACCCTTCGGCTCTTGCGGGCAGGGTCGAACAGGATCTCTCCCGGCGGCCGAGGGTCACCGGACCCGGCGTGGAGCCGGGGAAGATCCGTATTTCCCCCCGCCTGTCGAGACTCCTCCTGAAGGCGGAAGAACGGGCGGACAGGCTGAAGGACGAATACGTTTCCGTGGAGCATCTCTTCGCATCCTTCTTCGACGAGGGGCGGACCACGGCGGCAGGCCGGATCCTGGCCGAAGGAGGAGTCACCGAGGAGAAATTTCTGACGGCCCTCACGGAGGTGCGGGGCCGGGCCAGGGTATGCAGCGACAATCCCGAATCCACCTACGAGGCCCTGGAGAAGTACGGCCGGGACCTGGTAGCCATGGCCCGGGCGGGGAAGCTTGACCCCGTGATCGGGAGGGACGAGGAGGTACGGAGGGTCATCCGGATCCTCAGCAGGAAGACGAAGAACAACCCCGTGCTCATCGGCGACCCCGGCGTTGGGAAGACGGCCATCGTGGAGGGGCTCGCCGGGCGCATCGTGAACGGCGACGTGCCCGAGGGGCTTCGGGACCGGTCCATCTTCGCCCTGGACATGGGGGCCCTGGTGGCCGGCGCCAAGTTCAGAGGCGAGTTCGAGGAACGGCTGAAGGCGGTCCTCAACGAGGTGAAGGAGAGCGACGGGAGAATCATCCTCTTCATCGACGAGCTCCACACCATCGTGGGGGCAGGTGCCGCCGAGGGAGCCATCGACGCGGGGAACATGCTCAAGCCCATGCTCGCCAGGGGAGAGCTTCACTGCATCGGCGCCACCACGGTGGACGAGTTCAGGAAGCACATCGAGAAGGACGCCGCCCTCGCGCGGCGGTTCCAGCCCGTGCTGGTGGAGCAGCCCTCCGTGGAAGACGCCGTTTCCATCCTGAGGGGGCTGAAGGACCGGTTCCAGGTCCACCACGGGGTGAAGATCCGGGACAACGCCCTTGTGGCTGCGGCGGTGCTGTCGAACAGGTACATTACGGAACGGTTCCTTCCGGACAAGGCCATCGACCTGGTGGACGAGGCCTGCGCCATGATCCGCACCGAAATTGACTCCCTTCCTGCGGAGCTCGACACGGTCTCCAGGAAGGTCATGCAGCTCGAGATCGAGGAGGCGGCGCTGACGAAGGAAAAGGACTCCGCCAGCCTGGGGCGGCTGAAGAATCTCCGGGCCGAACTCCAGGAGGCCCGGGAGGAGCAGGTCTCCCTCCGGGCGGGGTACGAGGCGGAAAAGCAGGGGCTGGCCGAAGTCCGGGAACTCCGGGAGCAGATCGAGTCGGTCAGGAGGGACATAGGGAAGGCGGAAAGGGAGTATGACCTCAACCGTGCGGCCGAACTGAAGCACGGCACCCTTCCCCAGCTTGAGGACAGGCTCCGGAGGAAGGAGGAGGAAATCCAGGCCCGCGGGCAGGGAACCAGGATCCTCCGGGAGGAAGTGACGGAAAACGAAATCTCCGAAATCGTGAGCCGCTGGACGGGGATTCCTGTGAACAGGCTCCTGGAGGGAGAGAAGGAAAAGCTCCTCAGGCTGGGCGACATCCTCCACCGGAGGGTGGTCGGCCAGGATGAGGCGGTGGACCTGGTGGCGGACGCCGTGCTCAGGGCACGGGCCGGAATCAAGGACCCCAGGCGGCCCATCGGCTCCTTCATCTTCCTCGGCCCCACGGGCGTGGGGAAGACCGAGCTCGCCAAGACCCTTGCCGAGGCACTCTTCGACAGCGAGGACAACCTCGTCCGGCTCGACATGTCGGAGTACATGGAGAAGCACTCCGTCTCCCGCATGGTGGGGGCGCCCCCGGGCTACGTGGGGTACGACGAGGGCGGGCAGCTCACCGAAGCGGTCAGGAGGAAGCCTTATTCGGTGCTGCTCTTCGACGAGATCGAGAAGGCCCATCCCGACGTGTTCAACATCCTGCTCCAGATCCTGGACGACGGCAGGATCACCGACAGCAGGGGACACGTGGTGAACTTCAAGAACACGGTGATCATCATGACGAGCAATATCGGGGCCCCCCTCCTGCTCCAGGGCATTACCTCCGAAGGCGAGATCCGGGAGAATGCCAGGGACGGCGTGATGGAGGAGCTGCGGCGGTCCTTCAGGCCGGAGTTTCTGAACCGGGTGGACGATGTGGTCCTCTTCAAACCCCTCACCCCCGCCGAGATCGGGCGGATCGTCCGCCTGCTGGCGTCGGCCCTGTCGGACCGCCTCAGGGAGCGGAACATCTCCCTGGAGATCACGGACCGGGGAGCGGCCTTCATCGCCGCCGCAGCCTACGATCCCGTGTACGGAGCCCGGCCGCTGAAACGGTATATGGTCCGGAACATCGAGACCCCCGTGGCCAGGATGATCATCTCCGGAGAGGCCGGGGAGGGAACGGTCATCATCGTGGACGAAGGTGAGGGAAAGCTGGTGCTTCGGACGGCTGCCTCAGGTGAGGAAGACGTTCAGCCGAATAATAGCTAAAGACGTTTTTGGTGAAGGGGGGACGGCGGAAGTGAAAATCGAACCTGTCCGGGGCGGGGGGATCCTTCCCCCTCTTCCGGCCGATGACGGCGGAACAGACAGGGAGGAAGTCCTGAAAAAAGTGGAGAAGGCGAAGCGGGAAGTGGAAAAGGAACGGCTCGACATCATGGACCGCCACCACGAGTCCGTCAGGAAGTCAGCCGAGACTTATGACAAGCTGGTAAAGAAGAAACTCCTGGAGGAGGAGATCGAGAAGAGACGGCTCCACCAGAGGGAATTTCTCGAAGAACGGGCGGAGGAGGCGGAGCTCCGGAGAAAACAGGGGGCTACAGAAGCGGACTGACGGCACACCAGCCGGAAGACCGGATGAATGACCGGAAGGCGGGACAGTGCCTTCCGGTTTTTTGCATTATGTATTTTTAACGCCAGCCAGTATTACAGATTCCTTCATTCGTGGTACTATTTGCCTCGATCATTATCCGAAGGAGTGACCTTTCTTTATGACGTCAAAAACTTTCCGCCTCTTCCGTACCGAGAGTTCCGGGTTCAAGCTGTCCCTGCTCTCGGCGGGGCATTTTTTCAACGACCTGTACGCCTCCTTTCTGCCCACCTTCATCCCCACGCTCATTTCCCGTCTGGGCATCACCATGGCCCAGGCCGGTTTTTTCAGCACCTTCCTCGGCGTGATCCATATCATCTTCCAGCCCGTCATAGGGTACCTTTCCGACCGGTCGGCGAATCCGTGGCTGGTCATCTGGGGTCCCATCCTCACCTGTTTCGGCGCCACCATGATCCCCCTGTCGCCCACCTACGGAACGGCTCTCTTTTTCGTCGGGCTGTGGGGACTGGGGAGCGCCATGTTCCATCCCCAGGGGCACGGCGGAGTGGGACACGTGGTTCCCCGGGACAGGCTGACCGTCTCACTGGCCCTCTTCGCCGTGGCCGGGACCGCGGGGGTGACGGTGAGCCCCCTCTTCGCCGTCGCCCTGGTGAATACCGTAGGCCTGAAACTCATGCCCGTGGTGGCCATTCTTCCGGTGCTTGTGCTCGGCATTTTCACGTGGCGGACCATGCCCTCCATCTCCCATGAAAGCGGGGACGCCATGACGCCCCAGAAGGGGCTGCTCTCCACCATGAAATCCGTTTTCGCCGTCATTTACCCCATCTGGGCCATGTCCACCGTGAGGGATGCCGCAAGCCAGGGAGTGCGGATGTTCTTTCCCATCCGCATCGCCGCTGAAGGTGGGGATATCGCCTTCGTGGGCACCGTTCTTTTCCTGATCATGCTGGGAAGCACCATCGCCATGCTGGTCATCGGCAAGATGGCCGACAGGTACGGCAAGAAGCAGACCCTGACGGTCACCATGGCGCTCTCCTCCCTCTTTCTTTTCGCAGGGCGGGCGTCGGGGGGGTGGACAGCCATCCTCTTCTTCGTCCTGGGGACGGCGGCGGTGAACGCCACCATGCCCATCACGGCGGCTATCGCCCAGGAGATGGTGCCCAACTCGAGGGGCATGGCCAGCTCCATCGTCATGGGCCTGTCATGGGGCATGGGAAACATGCTCATGGCACCCTTCGGGAAGGTGGGAGACCTCTACGGGGTGAACGCCACCCTGTTCATCGTGGCGCTCCTTCCCCTCATCACCCTTCCCCTGCTCCTCACCCGCCCTTTCAGGGAAGCGAAAAACTGAATCCGGCGGATAAAATAAGCGAAGGGCGCGGATATTCCGCGCCCTTCGCTTATTTGTTCTTATCGCCTTCAGCCCAGTGTTTTCTCCGCTTTTCCCGGGCGAGTTCCCGGGGTTCCAGCGAAACCGCTTCCCCTTCGAACAGGGATTCAATTCCTCCGGTATAGAGGTTCTTCGCCCGTTCGCAGGTCTCCCTGCACTTCCCGGCGCAGACGCTCCTGTTGTCGTCTGGTTCGGTGTAGACGGTGACGACCCCCTCGAAGTTCCGGAGCACCGTTTTCCTGTCCGACCTGGAGAGGACATAGTTCGGCATGACGGGGATCTTGCCCCCGCCGCCCGGCGCGTCCACCACGAAGGTGGGCACGGCAAGCCCGGACGTGTGGCCCCGGAGGTATTCCATGATCTCGATGCCCTTGCCGATGGAGGTGCGGAAGTGCTCTATGCCCCGGGAGAGGTCGCACTGGTAGATGTAGTAGGGGCGCACCCGCATTTTCAGGAGCTTCTGGTTGAGGTCCCGGAAGATGTAGGGGCAGTCGTTCACCCCCTTGAGGAGGACCGACTGGTTCCCCAGGGGAATTCCGGCGTCCGCCAGCTTCGCACATGCCGCCGCCGCCTCGGGAGTCAATTCCCGGGGGTGATTGAAGTGCAGGTTGATCCAGAGGGGGTGGTACTTTTTCAGGACGGAGCAGAGCCCCTCCGTCACTCTCATGGGGAGTACGGCGGGGATCCTGGTGCCGATGCGGATGATCTCCACCGTGGATATGGCCCGCAGCCGGGAGAGGATGAAATCAAGGGTCCCGTCCGACAGGGTGAGGGGATCCCCTCCCGTGATCAGCACGTCCCGTATCTCGGGGGTCCTGGCGATATAGTCAAGACAGCGGCTGATCTGGTCCTCCGTCCTCGGGGTGTCGTTCTGGCCGGCGAAACGTCTCCGCGTGCAGTGGCGGCAGTACATGGCGCACTGGTCCGTGACGAGAAGGATGCACCGGTCGGGGTACCTGTGGGTCAGTCCCGGCACCGGAGAGTCCACATCCTCGTGGAGCGGGTCGAGGAGGTCGGTGGGGGAGATCAGGGTCTCCTTCAGCGTCGGGATGGCCTGTCTCCGTATGGGGCAGTCAGGGTCGCTTCCGTCGATGAGGGAGGCGTAATAGGGGGTTATGGCCATCCGGAGAGAGTTAAGGCTTCTCTTCAGCGTGGCCGATTCCCCCTTGGAAAGGGGAAGGATCCTTGCCAGCTCGCCGGCGGTGGTGATCCTGGCCTTCATCTGCCAGCGCCAGTCGTTCCAGAGTTCTTCCCCGGCGGACTCCCGGAGCGCCTCCAGGTAGGGTCTGTTCGAGGGGAAGAGGGGGAGCGCCGGAAGGGCGCCTTCTCTCGCCTTTTTCGTCCTCAGGGACGGAGGGCGGGTTTCCTCCCCGTTCCCCTCCGCCTGGATTCCGTTACTTTCCGATTCTTTTGCAGTAGAGGACAAGATCGTCACCCTCCGAATAAAAGTCTGGAATGCGTCCGCATTCCCTGTAGCCCGTTGCCAGGTAGAAATGGCGCTGCCCGAGGTAGTCGTCCCGCCCGGCGGTTTCCACTCGCACGACCGCGCTGGGGGATTGCTCGAGCAGGGCCGAGCACATCTTTTCTTCCAGTATCCTGCCTATTCCCTTCTTCTGGTGCGCCGGGTCCACGGCGACCCAGTACAGGTCAAAGGCGAACCTGGTCATGGGGGTCGGGCCGTAGATCAGGAACCCCGCCAGGCTCCCTCCGTTCCACTCGGTGAGGAGGACGTAGTCCTTTCCCGGGTGGAGGGACCATTCGATCAGGACATCCTCGAGAACGTCAAGCTCTTCGGGGGTAAAGGCCCCGGTAGCCTTCGCCGCGTTCAGGCAGCGGTCGGCCAGCAGATTCACCACTGTTGTTCTCCTCTCCGCACATGTTCAAGGGCAAGCTCCACGATGCGGGCCGCCACTTCTTCCATTTCCATGCCGCCTTCGCGGCACTGCCTCAGGAACCCGCCGCCGGACCCCATGTCCGGGTTTGGGTTGACATCAATCACGTAGAGCGTGCCGTCCTTCTCCCTCAGGTCGGTCCGGAAGTATCCCCTGCATCCGAGAGTCTTCCCCGCTTCGGAGGCCAGCCGCTTCGCCCTCTCCTTCACCGGTTCCTCCGCCGGTTCGGGAACCAGGTCGTAGAGAGGGGAGTCCGGGTCCCACTTGGACCCGTAGTCGAGAAAAGGGCGCCCGGCGTTCCATTTGCCGTAGTCGATGACGGAAACGGCAGGAACGAAATAGGGATCGTTTCCGATGCAGGAGACGGAGTATTCCATCCCCGGGAGAAATTCCTCCGCCCTGACCCCCCCGGGGAAGAGCTTCAGTTTTTCTTCCGCTCTCCGGGGGAGGTCCTTCCGGTCGGTCACGAGGGAATGTTCGTCTATGCCCACGCTCCCGTCCTCCCGCAGGGGCTTCAGGAAGAGGGGAAGGGAAAGGTCGTTCAGGAGCGAAAGGGAGTCCCCGGGAAGGAGGGTCCTTCCCTCCGGAACGGGGATGTTCTTTGCCCTGAGCAGAGAGGAAACGGCATCCTTCGACAGGCAGGTTTCAAGGACTGCCGCAGGGTTTCCGGTGCAGGGGGTGCCGGTTTCCTCCAGCAGGGCGCTGAATCGGTGCTCCGCACCGCTGTCCGTGCCGAAGCCTTCGAAAAGGTTGAAAACGCAGACCGCCTCCGTTTTTTCCAGGTGCCCGGACACCCGATCCGGAGAGGCGAGCAGGGAAGGAGTGATGTCCCATGCCTCCGCCGTCCAGCCCGCCCGTTCCAGGGCACGGCATACCCACGCCCTTGCCTCCAGGGTGTCGGCTACATCGGGTCTCGCCTCCGGTTCAACGGCGGCGGCCACGAGAATAAGGGGCGATTTTTGAGGAGGTTCCTGGGCGGCGTCAGGCTTCATAGGGCATCAGCCTCCACGGGAAGGGCGGAGAAGGCGAGGCCGTTCCGGCGGAAGGCGCTCGCGAGGATGGAGCGGACCAGGTCCGGATAGCTGCCGCCGCTCAGACGGTGCAGGATGGGGAGATCACTGTACTGCGGAGAGAGGCCGGGCAGAGGATTGACGTCGATGATGCGGGGGATGCCGTCCCCGTCAAGCCGGAAATCCACCCTGGCCATGTCCCGGAGCTCCAGTGCCCTGAAGGCGGCTGCGGCGAACCTGCCGAGCTGCTCTCGCAGGGGGGCGGGAATGGTCTCGGGGCCGTCGTAGCGGATCCGTTCCAGGTAGTTTCGCTTCTCTTCCAGGGAGTAGAGAAACTCCTCCCTGGGGTGCACGGGAGAAATCCGCATCATCCCTGCGATCGCAGGCCGGCCGTTGCCGGTGACACCCACGGTGACCTCCGCTCCGGGAAGATATTCCTCGAGCAGGGCGGGCTGGCCGTAGCGATGCCATATTCGGCGGATCCGGTCCTCGGCCTCCCGGGGCGAGTGGGCCACCGAGTCGGTGAAGATGCCCTTTGAGGAGCCTTCGTACCGGGGCTTGACCACGTAGCGGAATCGCTGCCGGAAAAGCTCCGGCAGGACAGGCAGGTCTTCCTCCCCGCGGAATGATGAGGAAAGAGGCACGGGAATCCCCTCGGAGGAAAGAGTGCGCCCGGTGAGGAGCTTGTCCAGGGCCACCGCCATGGAGACAGCGTCGGACCCCCAGAAGGGAATGGACTCGCTCTCGAGGATGCAGGGAACCTGGGCTTCCCTCCCTCGGGCATCACCCCGTCCTTCGGCCAGATTGGCAACAAAGTCCGGCGCCTGGTCCCGCAGCCGGGGAAAAAAGTTCTCATCCTGTTCGCACAGGGACACGGAAAACCCGAAAGATGCGATGGTTTCCGCCACCGATTCAACGGTGCTCAGGGGGTCGTACTCTTCGTACTTGTCGTCGGGCTCTCCGGCACCGGCGTTTTTTTTCAGGTTGTAGACGACGGAAATGCGGGAAACGGGGCGCAACGGAACTTCAGGATCACAGCCGTACTCGTCGTTCATGGACAATCTCCTCCCGGAGGTTGAAATACAGGCCGCCCTTTCCGGGCGGACCGGCGAAACATCAGATTGCGGGCAGGCTCGCCGATGAGACAAATGCCATATCTCCCCTCCTCCAGGAGTCCGCCCCGGAGTGAATCAGGGGCTGTTATCTGCGGATTATAGGTGTTTTTGACGGAAAAACAAGGGGGAAAAAATAGAAGAAACAGGCCGGGAAGAGAAGGGGAAAGGGGCCTCCGGAGAGGCCCCTCGAAGGTTATGCCACGGTGATGAAAACGTCTTTCTTTGCCTTGCAGATGGGGCAGACGTCGGGGGCGTGCCCTTCCTCCACGTAGCCGCACACGGGACAGAGGAAAAAGGTGGAATCCTTCCCCTTTTCCATGGAGGCGAGAGCTTTTTTGTACAGCTCACCGTGGGCCTTTTCCGCCTCGTTGGCGAAGGTGAAGGACCGGACGGCGTTCTTCTGCCCCTCTTCTTCGGCGTCCCTGATGAATCCGGGGTACATCTCGGTGAATTCGTAGGTCTCACCCTCAAGGGCGGCCTTCAGGTTTTCCGCAGTGGATTTCACGCCGCCCATGGTCTTGAAATGGGCCAGGGCATGAAGAGTTTCTGCCTCGGCGATGGTCCTGAAAAGCCTGGCAACGGCGGGGTAGCCTTCCTTCTCAGCCTGTTCGGCGAAGGCGAGGTATTTCCGGTTCGCCATGGATTCTCCGGCGAATGCTTCAGAGAGGCCTTTCATCGTCTTTTCCATTTTCCCGTTCCTCCTGCAGTAGATGATGTAGTGAAAAAGGCGGCCCCTGTGAGGCCGCCCCGTGTGCCGGATGTGAGCGGCGTTTTCGCTATGAGAGAGCCACCACTGCTTCCGGGGTGATCACCCGGAAGGTGAAGGATTCGGTGAAGAAGAGGCGGACCTTGCCGCCGTTCCGTTCCTCGAAGCCGAGGGAAAGGTCCTGGCCGAGGACGAGCTCGAAATCCCCGCCCCGAAGGGAGACCACGTAGGATTCGTCCTGGGTGGAGAGGATCACCTTGTCCACCAGGTTCCCCACATGCTTGGAGATGGGGTAGCAGGAAGCGGCCCCGTAGATGGCCTTCCAGAGTTTCGGTGACGCCGCGAGGGCGTAGGGGCCCTCCACTGCGTCTTCATGGAGTCTGTAGATGGCTGCCGATAGGGCGTCTACAATTTTCTCGGCGTCATCGCCGCCGAGCTTCACAGACCGTCCCTTTGCCGCAGCTGCGAGGCCTTCGATGCCGGCAGAGGCAAGTCCCTTGTAGACTGCTTTTTCCTCGAACAGGGCGATCTCCTTCGCGGCCTTCTCGAGAGTGGAGAGGTCGGGGTCTTTCGCGCCGCGGCTGATATTGTCCAGCTCCCAGATGTCCATGTCGAAGGTGTGCCTGGCTTCTACGAGGGGAAGAACCCTGTTTACGCCGAACTGGACGCCGTCCTTCGGCTGCTTCTGGGCCACGTCGAGCCTGCCGGTGGGATGGGCGCTGTATGACCAGCCCTTCGGGCCTTCCACGTCCACGAACTTCCGGGCGGAAAGATTAGCCGTGAGCACCTTTTTCGCCTGGCGGTCAAGTTCCGCCCAGGCCTCGGGGGTGATGAGAGAGGCTGCTCTTCTCAGAATGTCCATTCTAATGCCCTCCTTTGTTCTCGGGTATTTCCGGTACTACTTCAGGCTGCCTATGCCCAGCCCGCCGGGAGCGCCGCCCTCTCCGCCTCCCGCCTCGCCGGCAGTTTCGACTTCAAGGAGCGGAGCGGAAGTGAAGAGGTACGTTTTGAGTTCCTTGTCCCATCCTTCCATGTTGCGGCGGAGCCACTCGATGAGCATGGCCGCGTGTTCGATCTCTTCGTCCCTGTTGTGGGCCAGGAGTTCCTTCAGTTCGGCGTTGGGCGTGGCGGCCACTCTCTGGTTGTAGTAGTTGACGGCCTCCACTTCTTCCATCAGGCTCTTGAGCGCCTTTGCCTCATCGGCTGTCTTCTGGTCGAGAATATCCGCAGGTTCCGTGAACTGCATGGTATCTCTCCTTTCTTTCTTTTCGCCGGGGGCTCGTTGCTTCAATCCGACCTCACCGGTATGATTTTATCCTATTATACCCCGAGCAGAGGAAAATGAGGGGGTATTTCGGATTAACGATTGTTACATTGTAATTATTTTAATTGGCCTGACGACAGTATAGCAAAAAAATGGGATCGGTCAATATTAGTCAGGTGAAATTGCCGGCTCTTCCTGTGCTAGAATTCCATAATACGCGAATTTAACGCTTCAGGCGAAAAATGAAAGGATGACATTCTCCATCATGACTGATCACGGTTCCGGCACCCTGTCTGCGGATTTCCGCAGGCTTCTCGCAGTGAAGGGCGGAAGCGACATGACCCTGGGAGACATCGTCTCGGCAGTGGGGGACCGGGGGTTCGGCATACTCTTCGTGCTGCTTTCCCTTCCGAGTGCCCTCCCCGTTCCCGCCCCGGGGTACAGCACGCCCTTCGGGGTTGTCCTCTTTCTTCTGAGTCTGCAGCTTCTGGCAGGACGCCCTGTACCGTGGATCCCGGAATGGGCTTCCAGAAAGATCATCAGGAGGAGCACTGCCGACAGGATGATCAGGAGCACCGCCGCCTTCTTTTCCTTCGTGGAGCGGTTTATCCGGCCCCGGTTTCCGATACTCACAGGCAGGACCGCGGCGAAGGGGTACTGTCTTCTCCTCCTGGCCATGAGCGGGCTGATGATCCTCCCCATCCCTCTCACGAATACCCTTCCCGCCATGGTGATCTTCTGCGTGGGGGTGGCCATGACTGAACGGGACGGCCTGGCCCTCCTGGCGGCTCTTTGCTTCGGAGTGGCCGCAGTGCTCCTCTACACCGCGGCCTTCTGGCTCATTGCAACCTACGGCCTCCAGGGGATGAGGGAAGCGAAGGAGATCATCAAAGGGTGGCTTTTCTGAGCTCTCTTCCCTCTCAAAAGGAAGAAAAAGACGACGGCACCTCTCTGAGCAGGAAGATGGCCATCCTGCTGGCGGGTTTCCTCGTAGTCACTCTCGCCCTTACGGCGGGGAGCTATTCTCTGACCGCCCGGAGCGTCCGGGCGAGAGTGGAGGAAGCCGGCCGGAGCATTGTCTCGGAAACAGCCCTTACCATCGAAGAATATTTTTCCAAGCTCCTCTCCCTGACCTCCGGCCTGGCGGTTTCTGTGGCGGCCCTTCCCGAAAGCGGTTCGCCCGCAGCCCTGGCCGGTTTGTTCGGCAGGTTCCTTGAATCTGCCCGTATCCAGGGGGTCCAGAATGTTTTTATGGGATTCGAAACCGGGGGATTCACGGATGCAACGCTCTGGGGCCCTCCCGGGGGATACGACCCCCGGATCCGCTCATGGTACGTGGAAGCCCTGAAAAAGGAAAGCGCCGTTGTCACTTCGCCCTACAGGGACCTGATCACCGGGGAGCTTATCGTAAGTGTCACCGCTCCCGTGATCACTCCCTCCGGTGAGCTCCTCGGCGTTTTCGGCCTTGACGTGAACATGGCTCACGTGAGGGAAAAAGTGGTTTCCCGAAAGGTATTCGGCGAAGGGGACGGATTTCTCGTAGACAGGAAGGGGTTTTTCCTGGCGTCCCCTTTTCCGGAATGGGATCTGTCGGAGAGCATCGTCATCCCCTCGGCGGCGGTGCCTTCCTCCCTCTCCACCTCCGCCAAGGCGCTGCTTCTCAGGGAACCCGGGACCGCCCTCATCCCTTTCAGGGGTGAGAGTGCCATGCTCTTCCACTCGCCGGCAGGGGAGCACTTCACCCTGGGGATGATTCTGCCGGAGAGGGTGTTCCGCCGCTTCGTACAGGACATAGCCGCCCTCCATCTTTTCGGAGGATTCGTCATTCTTCTCCTCGCCTCCGTTCTGCTTTTCCCCACGGTCCTGGGCCTGAGGCTCTCTTTCGCTTCCCTTTCAGCCGTGGCGGACGGAATAGCGGAGCGCCTTTCCGGGAACAGGGACATTACGGAAACGGCTTTCAACGTGCAGGTTCTGGGGGCCGAAATCGGCGAGGCCGTGGAGGATTCCCGGGTGACGGAGTTCAGGCGCTTTCTCAGAAGCCTGGAAAATGCCCTGAAGATCATCGGGAGGCAGGGAGAGGAAATAGCCGCCCTCACGGAAGAAGCCCTGGCCATACAGGACAATCTCACCGATGTGAACCGTGAGCTCACGGAGAGGCAGAAAATCTGGAGAAATACGCTGAACGTCATGGAGACCGTTTCGGGCACGGGCGAAAGCGGCGGGAAGCTTCAGAGGATCGCCGAAAGCATTCGGGAGAGTACCGGTGCCTTCGGTGTACTCCTGGCACACCACAGGGACGGAGCCCTGAGAAACCTGGCCATCAGCGGTTACCGGTCCGCAGCGCTTCTGGATTTCGCTATTCCCCTGGAGGGAAGCGTGGCCGGACGGGCCTTCAGGGAGAAACGGCCGGTATGGGTTGAAAATGTGTCTCTCGAACCGGAGTACGGCATGGTTCACCCCGAGGTGGCGACGGAAGTGGAGATTCCCCTTGTGCACCGCGGCAGAAGCGTGGGGGTTCTCGAGGTGGCTTTTGCGGGCGAAGGCAGGCCCAGGGACGACGAGCTCATGGAAACCCTGATGCCCGTTGCGTCCGCCCTGGCCGGCCTCTTTGACGTGGAAGACGCCCGCAGGGAAATCAAGGAATCCTACAGGTACCTGGCTGAAAAACTGCAGTCTGTCACGGAGATTCACCATCTCGAGACGGCGGACCACATGGACAGGATCGGCGCCTACTCACGCCTCGCCGCGGAAGCCCTGGGAAAATCCAGGGAAGAGCAGGACGACATCGAGATCTTCTCACGCCTGCATGATATCGGGAAGCTCAGGGTCCCCATGTCCATCCTCGGGAAGGCCGGCCCGCTTACCGGAGAGGAGATGGCCCTCGTCCGAAACCATCCCCGGTGGGGTGCGGAGCTCATCGGGGGCGCGGAATGGCTTGCCGCGGCGAGGCGGATCTGTATGACCCACCATGAAAAATGGGACGGCAGCGGTTACCCCCTGGGCCTTTCGGGGGAGGAAATTCCCTGGGAAGGGCAGGTGGTGGCCCTGGCTGACGTCTACGATGCCCTGCGGTCCCGCAGGGTCTACAAGGACTCGATGTCCCACGAGGAGGCGGTCCGCATCATCCTGTCCGGCGACGGCAGGACGGAGCCCGGCCATTTCGGCCCCGAGATCATCGAATTTTTCAGGAAATTCCACGGGGAGATGGACAGGATTTTCGAAAGCCGCCGGGTGAGGTAACAAAAACCGGCGCTCCCGTGGTATCATAAACACAAAAGAATATGCTTATCTCCGAGCCCGTTCGCCTACAGGATTTTCCCACGGCGGCGGGCCGTCAGGGTCCATCCGGAAACAGGCGGGCCTCCCGTGTTCGGCAAGGAGATTGCGGACTTTACTGGAGCCGTTCCCTGCCGTTTGTCGTAGGGGAACGGTTTTTTTGTGTTTTTGTGTTTCGCGATCAGGCACACTACAACATAAAGGAGGAAATTACAGTGAAAATGAGAAAAATGCGGTCGTTTCTGTTCGTCTGTCTGTTCGTCTTTGTCCTTGCGGGGGCCGCTTCCGGCGCGGAGGTTCTCCGGATGGCCACCACCACCAGCACGGACAACACGGGGCTTCTTGATTACCTGGCCCCTCTGCTCCTTCAGGAGAAGAACATCGAACTCCAGTGGGTTTCCGTAGGTACGGGCAAGGCTCTTGAGTACGGCCGGAACGGTGACGTGGACGTTCTCCTGGTCCATGCTCCCGAGGTGGAGAAGAAGTTCGTCGCCGACGGATGGGGTGTCAACCGCCGCCAGGTGATGTACAACGACTTCATCGTGGTGGGCCCCGTTTCCGATCCTGCGGGGATCAAGGGGATGGCCGCCGCCGATGCCCTGAAGAAAATCGCCGCCGTCGCGGCTCCCTTCGCCAGCCGGGCCGACAAATCCGGGACCCACGTGGCGGAGCTTGTCCTCTGGAAAAACGCCGGCATTCCCGAACCCGACAAGGAGAAGTGGTACATCCAGACCGGCCAGGGAATGCTTGAAACCCTCATGATCGCCGATGAGCGGAAGGGCTACTGCCTCACCGACAGGGGAACCTTCATCAAGTACGAGGATTCCCGGAAGGAGCAGGGGGGGCTGGTGATCATCGTCGAGGGTGACGACTCCCTGAAAAACCAGTACAGCGTAATCGCCGTCAACCCGGCAAAATGGGAGAACCTCCGGTATGACCTCGCCGTGGCCCTCATCGACTGGATGGTGTCCCCGTCGACCCAGAAAGCCATTGCGGACTTCCAGCTTCTCGGAAAGCAGCTCTTTTTCCCCAACGCCGAAAGATAAACAACAAAGGAGCGCCGGAAACTCCGGCGCTCCTTTCCTGATGTGTTCCCGTTTCCTATGCCTTTTCCTCGATGGCCACTTTCTTCATCTTCTCGGCCTGGATCTTTTCCGAGACTTCCACGGTGAGCACGCCGTTTTTGAACGTCGCCTTCGCTGTGTCCGGGTCAACCTCCAGGGGAAACTGGATGGACCGGGAGACCTTTCCGAAATAGCGCTCCGACCGGAAAAGGTCGTTCTCTTCCACCGTTTTCTCGTCGGATTTCTCCGCCTGGAGAGTCAGCCGGTCCTCGAAAACATTCAGCTCCACCTTTGACGGGTCGATGCCGGGAAGCTCGAACTCGGCGAAAACTTTACCGTCCTTCCGGTAAAAATCCCCCCTGGGAACCGCAGGAACCCTTTCCGTCTCCTGGGCATACCCCATATCGGAAGAAAACTCGCCGAATGCCCGGAGCATGTCCCTCATCATCCTGTCCACCGAAGCGAATGGTGCGATGGGCTGTGCCATGTCATTGGGCCGTATGGCCAGGAATCTCCGTGTCATTGTCTCCACCTCCATGAGTCTGATCTATATTGACCTTGTGATCATAATTATATTCGTCAGTATTGGTTAGACAAGGGCGAAAAAGAGAAATGAGCAGGAAATAAAGGTAAATATGGCCGCATTTTGGAGACTGCCTCCCGTTTTCTCTTTTTTTCTTTGTATTTCTCCTGCGGGGAAAAGAAGATGCCTCTGAAGGTGTACAATGAAGAAAAGTAATCTGACAAGGGAGAGTGTGCAATGAAAAAGGACATAGGAATCTCCACCCCTCTCTATCCCGCGCCGGCCCTGGTTGTGGCGGCCTATGGCACCGACGGGCGGCCCGGCGGGCTCATGGTCGCCTGGGGGGGAGTCTGCAACTCGGAGCCGCCGTGCATTTCGGTGGCCGTGGCGAAATCCCGTCATACCCTGGAGGGAATACTGGAGAAGAAGGCCTTTACGGTGAACATACCGTCGGAGGCCCAGGCCGCGGAAGCTGATTTTTTCGGCCTCGCGTCGGGAAGGGATACGGACAAGTTCTCCGCGGCGGGACTCACCCCTAAAAAGGGGGATATCGCGGACGCTCCCCTCATCGAGGAGTTTCCTGTTTCCATGGAGTGCGAGGTCGTTCAGTTCCTTGATCTCGGATCCCATGTCCTCTTCGTGGGAAAGGTGGTCAAGACCTGGGCACGGGAAGAGTGCCTCGACGAAAAGGGCTATCCGGACCCTGAAAAAGTGCGCCCCCTGGTTTTCGCTCCCCGCACCGGGAAATACTTCGGCCTTGGGGATCTTGTTGGAAAGGCCTTCGGCGAGGGGAAAAAGTTCCTGCCGAATAAGTCCTGAAGGGGGCTTTTCATTCTGCCGCTGCAAATAAAGGAGCCCCGGCCTTAAAAAGCCGGGGCTCCTTTCCGCTTCAGGAGAAATTTCCCTAACGTACTTCTGGGGTATCCGCCCTGGGGCGGAGCAGCAGAAAGAGTCCGATGACCGCGGATGTGCTCCCGAGGGCGATGGGAAGGCTGCCGTGAAGGGCCAGGAGGCCGAATGCCGCAAAGCCAAGCCTCTCAGGCAGGGACAGCCTCCGCTTTGTAAAGCCGGTGATGGCGAATCCCAGTCCCGCCATGGCGGCGACGCCGCTGACGATGGATATGATGTTGCCCATGAACGTGCTCTTGAGGAGCAGGCCCGGGTCGTAGCAGAAGGCGAAGGGAACGATGAAGGCGAGGATCCCCAGCCTGCAGGCGGCAAACCCCGTCCTGTTGGGAGGGGATCCTGCGATGGATGCCGCGGCGTAGGCCGCCAGGGCCACCGGGGGCGTAATGTTCGAGATGATGGCGTAGTAGAACACGAAAAGGTGGGCCGCCAGGGGCATGATTCCGATCTTGGCCAGGGCGGGGACGCCGAGGGCCGCGCCGAGGATGTAGGCGCTCGTGGTGGGGAGGCCCATGCCGAGGATCAGGGAGACGATGGCGATGAGGATGAGGGCAAGGAAGGGAATGCCGCCCGAGAGGGCGAGAACGGCCCCCACGAATTTGAAGCCGATGCCCGACAGGGCCACCGAGCCTATGACGAGACCGGCGGAAGCGCAGGCGGTGCATATCAGGGGTATGTTTTCCGATCCGTCGTGGATGGCCTGGAGGATTTCCTTCGGTCCCATTCTTTTCCCCGGGTTCAGAAGGGAGACCGCCCAGGCGAGGGATATTCCGGCGATGGCGCCGTACATGGGCGTGTATCCCGCGAGAAGCATGTACACCAGGAGGACGATGGGGGACATCATGTAGAGCTTCTTCATCACCGACCTGATTGAGGGAAGCTCGTCGGCGGGGAGCCCCTTGAGGCCGTCCCGGAGGGCCGTCAGGTGGACCATGAGGAGGACCGTGCCGTAATAGAGGAGCGCCGGCAGGACCGCGGCGATCATGATGGTGTTGAAGGGCACCCCGAGAAGGGCGGCCATGACGAAGGCGCCGGCTCCCATGACGGGAGGCATGATCTGCCCTCCCGTACTGGCCACCGCCTCCACTGCGCCGGCAAAGAAAGGCTTGTAGCCGATCCGCTTCATGAGCGGGATGGTGAAGGATCCTGTTCCGTAGACGTTGGCCACGGCCGATCCCGAGATGGAGCCGAAGAGGGCGGAGCTGAGCACGGCAATTTTCGCCGGGCCGCCGGGGGCGGTTCCCGTGAAGGCCTGGGCGAATTCCATGAAATACTCTCCTACGCCGCTCTTTTCAAGAAAGCCGCCGAAGATGAGGAAGATCATGACAAAGGTGGCCGAGACTCCAAGTGAGGATGAAAAAATGCCTTCGTCGGTGAGGTACATTCCCTCGACCAGCCTTTGAAACTCGGTGGGAACGCCCCTGAGGAGCTGGGGCAGGAAGGGGGCGTCGCAATAATAGGTGTAGACCGTGAAGAAGACCGCCACGATGACCAGGGGAAGACCGACGATCCGCCTCGTTGCCTCGAGCAGAAGGATGATCAGCAGGGTTCCCAGGACGAGCTGGGCCGTCGTCAGGTCGTCCACTCCCTGCATCCGCATCATGATCTCATCATAGTTCAGCATGATGTAAATGCCGGGCAGAGCTGAAAGAGCGGCAAAAATCCAGTCGAACCATGGTACGGATGTTTCAATGGCCTGTCGTTTCCTGCCTGCCGCAAAGGGGTAGAGCACGAAACACATGGGGAGGACCCAGGTAAGGTGGATCGCTCTCTGAAGGTACGCCTCGAAGGTCCCGAAAACCGCAGTATAAATGTGAAAAAGGCCCATGGCCAGAACGTAGACATACAAACCCTTTGCCACGATGCCGTCGAGTTTCCTCATGGAATGAACTCCCTCCTTGAAAACACAGGGGCTGCCGGTAACAGGCAGAAGTGCCCGGAACGAAAGCAAAGGCGGGCTGGTTCAGCCCGCCTTCCGGTTCAAAGTGCGAAAAGAAATGGTCTAGTTCTTGGAGACTTCGTTCCAGTAGCGGACGGCGCCGGGGTGGCTGTTGATGGCCCCGCCGGGGATTGCCGTTGCGGGAGTGAGTTCGTTGATGTCCACCACTGCCTTGGAGAGAAGCTCCTGGTTTTCGTGCATCACCTTGCACAGGTCGTAGACCAGCTGCTCGTCAAGGTCTCCGCGGACCACGACGCAGGTGTAGTCTCCCACGGCTTTCACAGTGGGGGTCTGTTCCGTCACGGACTTGTAGATCCCGGGATCCACAGTGAAGGTGACGGTGCCGTAGGCCTCGCCGACCTTGTCCAGGGTGGCCTGCTCGATGCCCAGGAGGACGATGTCAGTCTGGCTCTCGATCTGCATCACTATGGAAGCGACCTTGCCCACGGAGAAGGCGAAGACGTCCAGGTGGTTGTCCGCCAGAAGGTCGGCGCCGCCGGAATAGGAGGCGTATTCAACGGAACCGCCCCAGTCCTTGAGTTCCTTCCTGTAGTCCGCGATGCCGAAGCCGGCTTTGAAGACGCCGTTGACGATGAATTCGGAGCCGGTTCCCGTCTTGAGCGTGGCGAACCGGGTGGGGACTTTCTTTGTGACGAGGTCGTCGAGGGAGGTGATGCCGTGCTTCTCCGCAAAGTCCTTCCGGGCGATGAAGTAGGTGTACTGGGTGTAGAGATTCGCCATGACGACGGCGTTGCCGGTGGGGTCCTTGAAGGGCGCGGCGCTCGCCTTCTGGCCCACGGCGACCATGGAAGTGTTGGAGAACCCGAGCTCGCCCTTGGCGTTGTGGGCATTGATGATGTTGGCTACGGCGCCGCCGGTGATGCTGGTGGTGGGGATCAGCTTGGACGTCCAGAGGTCGGCGAGGGCGCCGCCGAGGGCGAACCAGTTGCCCCCCGGAGGGCCCGCCATGAAGCGGAGCTGGTCAGGCTTTACGGTCTGGGCGGAAAGGGCTGAACCGGTCAGGGTGAAGATGAGCGCAACGGCTGCAAGAAGGAGAACGCGCTTTTTCATTTTTTTTGATTCACACTCCTGTTAATATGGATTAGAATTCCTGGGAATTCGATACAGAAATAATAAGGGCTCGCCAAAAAGGTGTCAATGAACAGGCGGACCTTTTTTTCTTTGAACGTTAAAAATGAAAGGAGTTTTCAATCATGAGCCACTGTCGCCCGTATTCGGGCACCTTCACCGGAGAAGCCGGTCCCTCCGGCAGAATTCCCCCGAGAAGCGAAATCCCTCAGGAGTACACCTGGAACCTGGAGGCCGTCTTCCCTTCAGCTGATGAGTGGGAGGAATCCTTCCTCCTTCTCGGCGGAGAAATGGAGCGGCTCGGCGGCTATTGCGGGAGGCTTTTCGAGTCTCCGGAAACGCTGCTGGAGTTCCTGAAGCTCGAAGAAGCGGCTTCGGAGCGGCTGGGCAAGCTCTACGCCTATGCCGTGATGAAGAGCCACGAAGATACCGCCGATGCCGCCCGGCAGGCACGGGCCGACAGGGCCGGCACTCTGCTGGCCGCCTACGGCGCCGCTCTCTCCTTCTACCGCCCGGAGGTCCTCGCCGCCGGACAGGAGAAAGTGAACGGGGCCATCGAAGGCTGTTCCGCCCTCGGGAAGTACCGTCATCACTTCGACGACCTTCTTCGGACCGCTGGGCATGTGCTCGGCCTTCAGGAGGAGGAGATTCTCGCCCGGTCCGGGGAAATAGCCAGGACGCCGGAAAACGCCTTCTCCCTTCTGACGAATGCCGATCTCACCTTTCCGGTGATCCTCGACGAAGCGGGCAGGGAGACCGAACTCTCGGAGGAACGGTACTACCTCCTGAGCCGGTCGAAGGACCGCAGGGTGAGGAAGGATGCCTTCGAGGGGCTCTTCACAACCTACGGGAAATACCGGAACACCCTCGCCGCCCTGTACTCCGGGAGCGTGAAATCCGACCTCTTCTACTCGAGGGCCAGGAAATACCCCTCGGCCCTCGAGGCGTCCCTCCACGGCGACAATATCTCCCCTTCCGTCTATTCCATGGTGGTGGACACGGTGAACCGGAACCTCGACGCCCTCCACGGCTACATGGCCCTTCGGAAAAAAGCCCTCGGGCTGGAGGAGCTGCGGATGTACGATCTCAACGTGCCTCTTGCCGACGAGCCCGAAACCAGGATTCTTTACGGTAAGGCCGTTGAAATGGTGACGGATGGGCTTGCGCCTCTCGGGGCGGAATATCTGGACGTGCTGAAAAAAGGTTTTTCCTCCCGGTGGATCGACGTCTTCGAGAACCAGGGGAAGAGAAAAGGGGCCTATTCCTGGGGAAGCTACGGGACCCACCCCTACATGCTCCTGAACTACAACGGAACCCTCAGGGACGTGTTCACCATCGCCCACGAGGCGGGACACTCCCTCCACACGTGGTTTTCCCATGCCGGGCAGCCGCAGGTCTACGCCGACTACACCATCTTCCTCGCGGAGGTGGCATCCACCACCAACGAGGCTCTCCTCCTGGAGTCCCTGCTGGAAAAGGCGCCGAAGGAGGAGAAGATCTTCCTCCTGAACCACTATCTCGACCAGGTGCGGACAACAGTATACAGGCAGACCATGTTCGCCGAGTTCGAAAGGGAAACCCATTCCCTGGCGGAAAAGGGGGAGGCCCTCACCGCCGAGCTCCTCTGCGCACTGTGGAAAGAACTGAACGAACGGTACCACGGTCCGGAAATGGTCCTGGACGACGCCCTGTCGGTGGAGTGGGCCAGAATTCCCCATTTTTACAGCGCTTTTTACGTGTACAAATACGTCACCGGCTTCGCCGCCGCGGGCTGCCTGAGCAGCAATATTCTCCGTGGCGGGGAGGAGGAGAGGCGGCGCTATATCCGCTTCCTTTCCAGGGGCAGCTCGGCCTATTCCCTGGACATTCTCCGGGAGGCCGGGGTGGACATGACCTCGCCGGTTCCCCTGGAGCAGACACTCCGCAGTTTCAGGGAAAAAACGGCCCTCCTCGAAGAACTTCTGGAACAGGGATCATAACGAAGGCGGCCCTCCGGGGCCGCCTTCACTTCAGGAGGCTGCGGCACTGCTCCTCCAGCCGCTTCACCATCTCCCACCCCGCATAGGACAGTCCCCTGGTGGATGAATAGACGCACTGGATTTCCCAGGACAGTTCCTCCATTCCGTCAAGGATCACAGGAGCAAGTTCTCCCGAGGCAAGCTCTTTCTGGACCGAGATGGAGCTGGTAATAGCCACCCCTACGCCCCTGAGGGCGAGATGCTTCGCCATCTCGATTTCGTCAGTTTCCACCTGGCCGCCGAACCTGATCCTGTTCCGGAGGAGAAATTCGTCCACATAGGTTCCCAGGGGGCAGTCACCCGCAAACCGGATGAGTGTCTCCGCGGCGGTCTCCGCAAAGGAGGCCTGCCCCCGCAGTGCCCACGGATGGAAAGGTGCGGCCACCAGCACGAGAGGATCCTCTCCAAGGATGCGGTACGTCAGGTCCGGTTCCCGGGATGAGGGGAAGTTTCGTCCAAGGATGACCAGCTCGACTTCCCCGCTCCTGAGATCGGAGAGTATTTCCGTGGTGTTTCCCGAGGAAACGGACACGGAGACGGACGGAAAAGCGGCACGGAAGTCGGCCAGGGCCGGGGGGAGGATGTAGTAGCCCGCGAAGGGTGAGACACCGGTCTCAAGCCTTCCCGAGCGCAGTGCCTGCATGTCCCTGAACCTGGCGGGGATCTCGTCGGCCTGGCGGAGAAGATCGGAGGCCAGGACATAGAGGGCCCTGCCCTCCGGGGTGAGGGATATGGTCCGTCCCTTTCGTTCGAAGAGGCGGATGCTATGGTCCTTTTCGAGAGAGGCCACGTGCTGGCTCACCGAGGGCTGGGAAAGGAAAAGCTTCTCGGCTGCCTGCCGGAAGGACCCCTCCTCTACCACGGCGCAGAAGATTCTCAGCTGATGGAGGTTCACAAAAAATCGCCTCCCCTGATTTGATATAGGAAATACTGATGGATTATATCATTATTTCTTTCTTGAAAATAATACTGTCTGGTGTATCTTGGTGATGTTGGAGAAGGGAGCGTTGAGTCATGGAAGGGAAACGGCAGGAAGATCTCATCCAGCTCTGCAGGGAACTCCTCCGCCGCCCCGCCGTTTCGGGCAGGGAGGGTGAGGTTGCCCGGTTCGCGGCCGACGTCATGACCGCTCTCGGCTATGACCGTGTGACCACCGACTCCTACGGCAACGTGGTGGGCACCATGGTGTTCTCCGGCGAAGGCGAGAGGGTTCTCCTCATTTCCCAGATGGATCACGTGGACGTGGGGGATGCCGCCGAGTGGTCAAAGTATCCCTACGGCGCCTTCATCGAGGATGACCGAATTTTCGGCAGGGCGGCCTCCGACCAGAAAGGAGCCCTCTCCGCCATGATCATGGCGGGCGCTTTTCTCAGGTCCGACCTGGGCCGTTCGCTGAAAGGGCAGCTTTCCGTGGCCGCCGCCGTTCACCAGGAAACTTTCGAGAACGTGGCTTCCAGGGCGATCGCCGACACGGTGGATCCGACCTGCGTCCTTGTGGGGGAGGCATCCTCCCTTCTGCTGGAACGGGGCCAGCGGGGAAGGGCGGAGATCCGCCTGGACACCTTCGGAAAAATGGCCCACTCCTCCCACCCTGAATACGGCGTCAATGCGGCCGACACCATGAACGCCCTTCTCGCCTTTCTGAAACAGCAATTTATCCCTCCCAGGGATCCTTTTCTCGGTGAGGGAATCCTCGTGCTCACCAGTCTCTATACATCCCCTGCCGGAGCCAGCGGCGCCGTTCCCGAAAAATGCACCGCCATCTTTGACAGGAGACTCCTCAGGGGGGAAACCCTCGAAGGAGCCGCCGGGGAACTGAGAACCCTCATCGCCCGCGCTGCGGAGCAGATTCCCGGCCTTCGGGCCAGGGTCTCCTTTCCGGTGATGGAGGACCGGTGCTACACCGGAGCCCCCATCCGTGGAAACCACTACGCCCCGGCCTGGGTCCTGCCGGAGGAGTCGGCCTTCCTGAAGGTTCTTTCAGATGCCCTGGCCGAAGCGGGACTTCCACACAGGGTCTCGGACAGGCCCGGATTCGGCACCAACGGATGTCACTTCGCCGTGGAAAGGAATCTTCCCACGGTTATTTACGGTCCCTCCCGGAGGGAACTTGTCCACGGAGTGGACGAATATATTGAGATCCGGGAACTCCTGGGGGCCTGCCGCGGGTATTACACCATGGGCGGCCGGCTTCTTTCGGGACGGGGCGGCGTACAGGCCCCGGCGGCGGGAGTGACGGTTTCGGAAGGAGGAAGATAGGATGGGAAAACCGGTGGAGCTGCGGTGCGTCCTCTGCGGTGCGTCCTACGCACCGGGAGAGGTGGAGTACACCTGCCCGAAATGCGGGCTCGACGGAACCCTTGATGTGCTTTACGACTACGAAGAGGCGGCCAGAACACTGACGGCCGGGGCGCTGGCGGGGAGAGCCCCTTCCCTGTGGCGCTACGGAGAGATTCTTCCCGTGGAGGGGGAGGAGAATATCCCATCCCTCTCGGTGGGGTGGACTCCCTATTACGACTGTTCAGCCCTTGCCGAGGAGTACGGGGTCCGGGAGTTCTTCGTGAAGGACGACGGACGGAATCCCACGGGTTCTCTCAAGGACAGGGCAAGCGCCGTTGGCGTGGCCCGGGCTCTCGAGCTCGGGCAGAGGACCGTGGCGTGCGCTTCGACGGGAAACGCCGCGAGCTCTCTCTCGGGATTCGCGGCCGTAGGGAGGCTGAAGAGCTTTATCTTTGTCCCTGAAAAGGCTCCGGCAGCCAAGGTGACCCAGCTCCTCGTCTACGGGGCGACGGTAGTGCTGGTCAGGGGCGATTACGCCGACGCCTTCCGGCTGGCCACGGCGGCCATCGAAAAGTACGGATGGTACAACAGAAACTGCGCCATCAACCCTTACCTCGTGGAGGGGAAAAAGACCTGCGCCCTTGAAATCGGCGAGCAGAGCGGGTGGAATCCTCCCGACAGGATCTTTATCTCCGTGGGCGACGGCTGCTGTATCGGCGGACTGCACAAGGGCTTCAGCGACCTGATGAAGATGGGGTTCATCAGCAGGATGCCGAAAATTACGGGAGTCCAGGCGGAGGGGGCAAAGCCCATCCTCGATGCCTTTAAAAGCGGGGCGGAGCGGGTGATGTTCGGCCCTGCGGACACGGTTGCGGACAGCATTTCCGTCGGGGCGCCCAGGAACTGGGCAAAGGCCCTGCGGGCGGTTCGGGAAACCGAAGGGGACATGGTCGCCGTGTCGGACGCCGAAATTTTGTCCGCCATCCCCGAGCTTGCGAGAAAGACCGGTGTCTTCGGGGAACCAGCCGGGGCGGCAGCCTTCGCGGGATTCAGGAAGATGGCGGGGGAAGGCCGTCTCGGAAGAAAGGAACGGGTGGCCGTGGTGGTCACCGGCAACGGCCTGAAGGATATCGAGAGCGCACGGAAGTCAGCCGGCTCTCCCATAGTCTCGGAGCCTGATATCGACAGGTTCTCTGAACAACTTGAAAGGAGTGGGTTCCCGTGTTAGAGCAAGGCCAGGAATTTCTTCGCGACGCCGACTCTGAAATTTTCAGCGCCATCACCGACGAGCTCGAGAGGCAGAGGAACGGCATCGAACTCATAGCATCGGAAAATTTCGTCTCCCGGGCTGTCCTCGCCGCCATGGGGTCGGTTATGACCAACAAGTATGCGGAAGGGTACCCCCATGCCCGGTATTACGGCGGCTGCCACGTGGTGGACAGGGCGGAGGACCTCGCCAGGGACAGGGCGAAGGAGCTCTTCGGCTGCGACCACGTGAATGTCCAGCCCCATTCGGGGTCCCAGGCGAACATGGCCGTCTACTTCTCCGTTCTCCAGCCGGGCGACACCATCCTGGCCATGAACCTCGCCCACGGAGGGCATCTCACCCACGGCTCCCCGGTCAATTTCTCGGGCAAGCTCTACAACATAATCCCCTACGGGGTCGACAAGAACACCGAGAGGATCGACTTCGCCGAGGTGGAGCGCCTCGCCGTGGAACACAAGCCGAAGATGATCGTCTGCGGCGCCTCCGCCTATCCCCGGGAGATCGACGCCGAACAGTTCCGGGCCATCGCCGACAAGGTGGGCGCCCTGCTGTTCTTCGACATCGCCCATATTGCCGGCCTCATCGCGGCGAAATGCCACAAGGATCCCGTCCCCTTCTGCCATTTTCTCACGTCAACCACCCACAAGACCCTCAGGGGTCCCCGGGGCGGCATGATCATGTCCACCGCCGAATATGCCAAGGTCATCGACAAGAACATCTTCCCCGGCATGCAGGGCGGCCCGCTCATGCACGTTATCGCGGCGAAGGCCGTGGCCTTCAGGGAGGCCCTGCAGCCTTCCTTCAGGGAATACCAGAAAAAGGTGGTGGCCAACGCGAAAGCTCTCGCCGGGGAACTCCTGTCCCTCGACTATCATCTTGTCTCCGGGGGAACGGACAACCACCTGATTCTCGTGAACCTCACGACCAAGAGCGTGACGGGAAAGGCAGCGGAAGCAGCCCTCGACCGGGCGGGGATCACGGTGAACAAGAACGCCGTTCCCTTTGACACCCAGAGTCCCTTCGTCACGAGCGGCATCCGGGTCGGCACTCCGGCGGCCACCACCCGCGGCTTCGGCGAAGACGACATGAAGCTCATCGCCCGCTGGATCGACAGGGTCGTCCGGAACGTGGAGAACGAGAAGGAGATCGAGGCCGTCCGAGCGGAGGTTCTCGAGGCATGCGGCAATCACCCCCTGTATCCGGGGCTGGAATAAAGGAGAGCGCCATGAAATACGGAATCGACCTCACCATTCATGAAGAAGGACTGAAACACGCCGTCGAGGTGGCGAAGAAACGGAACATCGTCATCCCCACCTTCAAGCAGATGAAGGATCCTGAGACCCACACCCCCGCTGCCGTGAAGGAGAAGCTGAAGAAGACGGGGCTGTGGGACGTGGATTCGGCGAACCTCTTCAGGATCACCTGGAAAAACGAACCCGTGAAATCCGGCGGCCTCTTCGGAGGGGTGAACTATATTGAACTGCCTTCAGCCCTCACCGGTGTCGACGCCAGGATTGTCGCCATCGTGGGCAAGTGGTTTCCCACGGGAGCCCACAAGGTGGGAGCGAGCTTCGGCTGCCTGGCCCCCCGCCTGGTGACGGGACAGTTCGATCCCCTCCACCAGAAGGCCGTCTGGCCCTCCACGGGGAACTACTGCAGGGGAGGAGCCTACAACGCCCAGCTCCTGGGCTGCGAATCCATCGCCATCCTTCCCGAGGGAATGAGCCGGGAACGGTTCGACTGGCTCGAAACGGTGGCGGGGGAGATTATCGCCACCCCCGGAACGGAGAGCAACGTCAAGGAGATTTATGACAAGGTGTGGGAACTCCGGAACACCAGGGACAACATCGTCGTGTTCAACCAGTTCGATGAAATGGGCAACCACCTCTGGCACTACGAGGTGACTGGACACGCCATGGAAGAGGCCCTCCGCGAACTGATGAGGCCGGGAGACCGGTACGCGGGAGTGACTGTCACGTCCGGTTCGGCAGGAACCACCGCCTGCGGCGACTACCTCAAAAAAGTCTTCCCTGGCAGCAAGGTGGCCGTGGGCGAGGCCCTTCAGTGCCCCACGCTGCTGGAGAACGGCTTCGGAGCTCACAGGATCGAAGGTATCGGCGACAAGCACGTTCCCTGGGTGCACAACGTGAAGAACACAGACATGGTAATGGCCATCGACGACGAGGACAGCATGGGCTTCATCCGGCTCTGCAACGAACCCGCAGGAAAGAAGTACCTCCGTTCCCTGGGGCTGAAGGATGAATTCATCGACCAGCTTCCCCTCATGGGCATCTCCGGTGCGGCCAATGTCATTATGGCCGCGAAGATGGCCAAATACTACGAACTGACGTCGAAGGACGTGATCCTCACCGTCTTCACCGATTCCATGGAGATGTACGGTTCCCGGCTGAAGGAGATGGAGGAGGAGCACGGTCCCTACACGGACATGGACGCCGCCGCAGACCACGCCCGCCATGTTCTCGGCGTCCGCACCGACGGTCTTCTCGAGCTGACCTACGCCGAGAGAAGGCGGGTGCACAACCTGAAGTACTACACCTGGGTGGAGCAGCAGGGCAAAACGTCGGAAGAGCTCAACGCCCAGTGGTATGACGCCGAGGAGTACTGGGGCGGCATCCACGCCACGGCGGACAAAATCGACGAAAGAATCGAAGAGTTCAACAGGCTGACGGGACTGCTGTAGCCCCCTCCCGCATGGAGGAATGTCTGGAGGTGATGTCAGTTCCCTGTTCCATGACGGCCCGGAGGCCGGACTATGCGCACCGCAGCGGAAGAGATGAAATGGAGAGTTCAATGTCGAAAAGGAGGAGAACACAATGAAAAAGCTCGGAATACTGTTTCTCGCGATCTGCATCGTGGCGACCTCGGCGGCGGCCTTCGCGGCCCCGAAGACCATCAAGCTGGCCCACCTGAACCCCCAGCAGCCCTTTGAAGTGGCCACCGCGTCCATGGCGGCCGTCTTCAAGAGCATGGTGGAAGCGGAGAGCAACGGCGCCCTGAAGGTGGATCTTTTCCCCGCCGGACAGCTCGGCAACGAACGGGAAACCATGGAGCAGGTCAAGGTCGGCGTGGTGCAGAGCTACATCGCCTCCGCCGGCGGAATGGCGGCCTTCTACCCCCTCTACAGCATCGTGGACATTCCTTTCGCCATTCCCAACTACGACGTGGCATGGAAAGTCTATGACGGTCCCTTCGGCAAGCATCTCGCCTCCGAAATCGAGAGCAAGGCCGGATTCAGGGTGCTCGGCTACGGTGAAGCGGGCGGTTTCTTCCAGCTTTCCAACAGCAAGCGCCCCATCAAAACCGTGGCTGACATGAAGGGGCTCAAGATGCGCACCATGACCCTTCCCTCCCACCAGAACCTCATGAGAGCCTACGGCGCCGCCGCCACCCCCGTGGCATGGGCAGAGGTGTACACCGCCCTGCAGACCGGCGTTGTGGACGGTCAGCATAACCCCATTCCCATTCTCCTGACAGGGAAACTTTTCGAGGTGCAGAAATATCTCACCATCACAAACCATCTCTACAGTTCCTACTGCTGGGTCATGAACAAGGACTTCTACGCCGGGCTCACCGAGAAGGAAAAGGCAATCGTGGACTCCGCCGCCCGGACGGCCATCGTTGCCGGCCGCGGCCTGAACAGGATCATAGAGTCCTCCGAGAAGGGCCTTCCCGCCCTTGCCGAGGCGGGCATGGAGATCAACACTCCCACCCCCGAGGCTCTTGAGGAATTCCGGAAGCTCGGCCGGGATTCCGCCATGGCCTTCATCAGGGAAACCTACAAGGATGAGGGTGTAGCCCTGGCCCAGATGTACCTTGACGCCATCGAAGCCGCCATGAAGGAGGAAAAGTAGGGCTCAGGCCCTGCTTTTCCTCCCCGGAGAGTTTCATGGCTACGAAAGGTCTCGACGGGGCGAACGGGGAGGAAAGAGGGATTTTCCTCCTCGCCAGGAAAGTGGGGGACGGACTGGAGAGGATGATAGAGATTCCTGTCTTCATCCTCTCCGTCCTCATGACTGCCATTGTGCTCCTCGGGGTCTTTTTCCGCTACGTGGTCCGCGCCCCCCTCGGTTGGTCGGAGGAGCTGTCCCGGTACCTCATGATCTGGATGGCCCTGCTTTCCGTAGGGCTCTGCATCTGGCGACACGAGCACGTGGGAGTCACCATGGCGATCAAGAAATTTCCCCGGCTGATCGCCAAGGCACTGATATTTGTCTCCAACGGTTTGGTGATGTATTTCCTCTTCGTCCTCACATGGTACGGCTTCCGGATGGCCGAGGGGGGCAAGGTCCAGCTCTCCACGGCCCTCCATACGTCCATGGAGTGGTGGCTTATGGCGGTCCCCGCCAGCGCACTTTTCTGCATGATCATGCTGACGTGCAAGATGATTCTTGACATCCGAAGAAAGAACCTTGACGAAATGCTTATGTCGGAGGACATCATCGACACAGTGAAACGGGAGGAAGGGCTCGACTTCGGCGATGTTCCCCTCAAGGAGGCGAAGCCGCGATGACCGGGTTCATTTCCATCACCTTTCTGATTCTCATCGCCGTGGGCATGCCCATCGGCTTCGTGCTCGGCGTCAGCGGCCTCGCCGCCATGCTGAAAATGGAGCTTCCGTCGGTGCTCCAGCTCGTTCCCCAGCGGTATTTCGCCGGGGTGGACATGTTCACCCTCATGGCCATGCCCTTCTTCATCCTGGCCGGGGAGATCATGAACAAGACGGGCATAACAACCCGTCTCGTCAAGTTCAGCAACGTCCTGGTGGGACACCTCCAGGGAGGGCTCGCCCACGCCAATATCCTGGCGTCGGTCTTCTTCGCGGGCATCACGGGGGCGGCAGTGAGCGACACCGCCGCAATAGGCTCCATGCTCATCCCCGCCATGGTGGACGAGGGGTACGACAAGGACTTCTCGGCGGCGGTCACCGCGTCGTCTTCCATCATCGGCCCCACCATACCGCCGTCGAACATCATGGTAATCTACGGGGCCTTCATGCAGGTCTCCATCGCCGGTCTTTTCCTGGCCGGGATAGTGCCGGGGCTGCTCGTGGCGGTGGCTCTCATGATCCTGACGGCCAGAATTTCGAAGAAAAGGGGCTACCCCGTGGGAGAGCGGAGAGCGACGTTCAGGGAAATCGCCGTCGCCTTCAGGGAAGCACTGGTGGCGCTCCTCATGCCCGCCATCATCCTCGGGGGCATCCTGTCCGGCATCTTCACGCCGACAGAGGCGGCGGCGGTGGCCGTGGCCTATTCCATGATTCTGGGGTTTTTCGTCTACAGGAACCTGACCCTGAGGGACATGTGGGCCATCTTCATGAAGATGGCCCGCACCACCGGAGTGGTCTTCCTCGTCATCGCGGCGGCGTCCATTCTCGGGTGGGTGCTCACCATAGAGCAGATTCCGGAGAAGGTGGCGGCCCTCATGCTCAGCGTGAGCACCAACAAGTGGGTGGTCATGGGCATGATCCTGCTGCTGCTCCTTTTCATCGGCATGTTCATGGACATCGCGGCTGCCCTCATCATCCTCGGGCCTATCCTGCACCCCCTGGCGGTGAAGATCGGCTTCCACCCCCTTCACTTCGGCATCATCATGGTGCTGGCGCTGAACATCGCCCTCATGACGCCTCCGGTGGGCGCATGCCTTTTCGTAGCCTGCGGCATCAGCAAACTGACCATCGAGCAGCTTAGCAGGGAAATCTTTCCCTTCATCCTGGTGGTGGTGGCGGTGCTGCTGCTGATCACCGTAGTGCCCGAGATTCCCCTCTTCCTTCCCAGGCTGATGGGGATGGTCCATTAACATCGGGAAATACGATCATTGTATGAAAGAAGGTATTCCATGATTCCCTTCGAGAAAGTACTAAGCAAGGCGGAAGAATACAGACCGAAAATATCCCGTTTTCTCCGGGACATGATTGCCCTTCCCAGCGAGAGCTGCGGGGAGAAGGAAGTGATTTGCCGGATCAAGGCGGAGATGGAGGCCTGCGGGTACGACCGGGTGGAGATCGACCCCATGGGCAACGTCCTGGGCTTCATCGGGACGGGAAAGCATCTCGTCGCCCTCGATGCCCATATCGATACCGTAGGCATCGGCGACCGGTCTCTCTGGCAGTATGACCCCTACGAAGGATACGAGGACGACGAGATCATCGTCGGCAGGGGAGCCAGCGACCAGGAGGGCGGCATGGCATCCATGGTCTACGGCGGGAAAATCATAAAGGACCTCGGCCTCCCCGGAGATTTCACCCTCATGGTGGTGGGATCGGTCCAGGAGGAGGACTGCGACGGCCTGTGCTGGCAGTACATCATCAACGAGGGCGGATACAGGCCGGAATTCGTGGTGCTCACCGAGCCCACGTCCTGCAACATCTACAGGGGGCACAGGGGGCGCATGGAGATCAGGGTGAGCGCGAAGGGCCTTTCCTGCCATGGCTCCGCCCCTGAACGGGGCGACAACGCCATCTACAAGATGGCTCCCATCCTGCAGGAGCTCCGGGCCCTTCATGAAAACCTCCATTACGATCCCTTCCTGGGCAAGGGAAGCCTGACAGTATCGGAAATTTTCTTCAGCTCTCCCTCGAGGTGCGCCGTGGCGGATGGGTGCTCCATATCCGTGGACCGGCGGCTGACCCACGGGGAGACCTGGGAAAAGGCCCTCCAGGAGATTCGGAACCTTCCGGCCGTCAAGGCCGCTGGGGCCGAAGTATCCATGTACACCTACGACCGGCCTTCCTGGACCGGGCTGGTCTATCCCACGGAGTGCTTCTTCCCCACGTGGGTGCTCGAGGAGGACCATGCAGCCTGCCGTACCCTCGTGGAGGGCTACCGGGAACTGTTCCGTTCGGAGCCCCTGGTGGACAAGTGGACCTTCTCCACGAACGGCGTGTCCATCATGGGACGATTCGGCATTCCCTGCGTCGGCTTCGGCCCGGGACACGAGGACCAGGCCCACGCCCCCAACGAACGGACATGGAAGGACGAACTGGTGAAGGCCGCCGCTCTCTATGCGGTGGTCCCGTCCATCTATACGGAAAAACACGCCCGCTAGAACGGGCATTCAAGGAGGAGAGAGAATCATGCAGACGATTTTCCGGGGGAAACATTTCATTACCCTCCAGGAGTGGACCAGGGAGGAAATTGACACCCTTCTCGACGTTTCCTACGACCTGAAGATGCAGTTCGCCCTTGACAGACCGACGAACTACCTACCCAACAAGACCGTGTTCCTCATGTTCTTCGAGCAGTCCACCAGGACCAGGAACTCCATGGAGGCGGGGATAACCCAGCTCGGCGGGCACGCCCACTTCCTGGACACAAGCAATATGCAGATCGCCCACGGCGAAGTCCCCAAGGACACTGCCGTCATCCTGTCCCGCATGGGCCACGCCATCGCGTGCCGGAACTGCTTCTGGAAGGAAGGCAACGCCTACCTCAGGGAGATGGCCAAGTGGTCTCCCGTGCCCATCATCAACATGCAGGACGACCTGTACCACCCCCTGCAGGGCATCGCCGACCTCATGACCATCCAGGAGAAGAGGGGAAAGAATACCCGGGGGCTCAAGGTCTCCGTCATCTGGGCCTACGCCACCACCCACAAGAAACCCATCTCCGTCCCTCTCACCCAGGCCCTGCTGTTCCCCAGGTACGGCATGGAGGTCACCCTGGCCTACCCGAAGGGCTACGAGATGCCCGACTGGGTCATCGAGCAGGCGAAGAAGAACGCCCTCGAGAATGGCGGAACCTTCCGGATAACCAACGACCAGGAAGAGGCTTACCGGAACGCCGACGTGGTCATCCCCAAGAACTGGGGCAACTGGGTGACGAACGAGAGCAAGGCCGTTATAGACAGCACCCTCGAGGCGAACAAGCACTGGAAGTGCACCGAGGAGCGCATGGCCCTCACCGACAAGCATTCCCTGTACATGCACGCCCTCCCCGCCGACAGGGTGAACGAAGTGGAAGACTCGGTCATCGACGGGCCTCACTCCGCCATCTACGATGAGGCGGAAAACAGGCTCCATACGGCAAAAGCCGTCATGGCCCTCACCATGGGCGGAAGGTAAAAAACGTTTTTCAGGAGGATGCCCGAAAACAGGGGCGTCCTCCTTTTTTCTTCATGCTATACTCCTGCTGAAATCATCATTATCGTCAAGGAGGGAGAAGGATGAAGCGGTTCGTTCTGCTTGCAGTGCTTGCGGCTATGGTGTCGGCGGGGATTTTCCACGGGGTGCCGGCTTTCGCGAAGGCCCCCGGGGATCATAAAATGGTGCTGATCCTCCCGGGACCGATCAACGACCAGAGCTGGAACGCCACGAACTACGCCGGGCTCCAGGCGGTGAACAAGACCCTCGGCACGAAGATGGAGTATGTGGAGAACGTCCAGGCGAGCGATTACGAGTCCACCTTCAGGAATTACGCTGAAAGGGGATACGACCTCATCATGGCGGCGGGCACCCAGTTTGACGAACCTGCCTCCAGGGTGGCTCCCAAGTACCCCAAAACCGTGTTCTGCGTGGTGAACGGCATGGCCGCCGCCGAGCCGAACGTCATGCCCATCCTCCCGAAGGAGTACGAGGCCAGCTTCCTCGCGGGAATCATCGCCGGGCACGTCACCAAATCCGGAAAGATAGGCATTGCGGGAGGATTCCCGAACAAGCTGATGATCCGCCTGCTGAACACCTATGAATGGGCCGCCAGGATCGGCCGGAGCGACCTCAAGGTCGCCAGGGCCTATGCCAACTCCTGGAGCGACGTAGCCCTGGGGAAGCAGATGGCGAGTTCCATGATCGACGGAGGGGCCGATGTCCTTTTCTTCTACGCGAACCAGGTGGGCCTCGGTGCCATCCAGGCGGCGAAGGAAAAAGGCGTGAAGTATATCGGCTTCGCCAGCGACCAGAACAACGCAGCCCCCGGAACAGTTGTGGCCAGCGTGTATTTTGATTTCGCCTCCATGTACACCTGGGCGGTGAAGAAATATCTTGACGGCACGCTGAAGCCCGTGGTCAATGAAGCCGGCATCGCCGAGGGCATCGTCAAGGTATCCTATGGCGGCGACATCGCCCCGGCAGTACGCGAAGTGGTGACGGCTGCCGAAGAAGCGGTGAAAAAGGGGCACGTCCTCTTCTTCCTCTCCGGTTACCCGGAGAAGCCCTGAGCCGGACCCAGGCTGAAACGCCGCAGCAGGGTCCGGGAAATTTCCCGGGCCCTGCGCACTCTGCAGGGGGGAGGTACATCATGGAATCCCCACACAATGAAGCCCTTTCCCTCCGCGGGATCACGAAAGTCTTTCCCGGGGTGCTTGCCAACGCTGGTGTGAACCTTTCCGCCCGCCGGGGGGAAATCCTGGCCATACTGGGTGAGAACGGCGCCGGCAAGTCCACCCTGATGAAGATACTGTACGGCATGTATCAGCCGGACAGCGGCGCAGTCTCCGTGAACGGCAGGGAGGTCAGGATCCGTTCTCCGAAGGATGCGCTGGCCCTCGGCATCGGGATGATCCACCAGCATTTTACCCTCGTTCCTGTCCATACTGTCTGGGAGAACGTGGTGCTCGGCCTTGACCCTTCTTCGGGGCGTCCCGCCGACCGGAAGGGCGCCGTCAGAGAGCTGGAGGCCCTGGGCAGGAAGTACGGTCTTGCAGTCGACCCCTGTGCCGTCGTTGCCGATCTTTCGGTGGGGATGCAGCAGAAGACGGAAATTCTGAAGGTTCTCTACCGCAGCGTCAGCATCCTGGTCCTGGACGAGCCCACCGCCGTCCTGACCCCGGGGGAGGCCGAGAACCTCTTCGGGTTTCTTCAGGAATTCCGGGCTGCGGGAAATACCGTCCTCTTCATCACCCACAAACTCGGGGAAGTAATGGAGATCGCCGACAGGATTGAAGTCCTGAGGGGCGGCAGAAACGCGGGATCCTTCCTGCGGGGTGAGGTGACCGAACGGGAGCTTGCAGCCCGTATGGTTGGAGGGGACATTCCCCCTGTCGGTGAGCCTCCGTCCCGGCCGACGGGCCGGGACGTCCTGGAAGTCCGGGATTTGTGGGTCAGAGGCAGCCGCGGGCACCATGCCGTCCGGGGCGTTTCCTTTGCCGTCAGGGCCGGGGAAATCTTCGGCGTCGCCGGAGTGAGCGGAAACGGACAGGAGGAGCTGGCCGACTGTGTTTGCGGCCTTGCCCGGCAGGAAAGGGGAGAGATCCTCCTCGACGGCCGGGTTCTTCCCCGGGAGGATCCGGGGGCTGTCTTCCGCGCCGGAGTGGGGTACATTCCCGCCGACAGGCACAGGGAAGGCCTGGTGCTCGACATGACAGTGGAAGAAAACCTCGTGCTGAAAAACCTGCCCGCCTATTCCCGGAAGGGCTTTCTCCGGGAAGGCGCCATTCGGGAAAATGCTGAACGGCGTATCGCCGACTACGGTATCCGGCCGCCCCTTCCGGGCAGCCGGACGGCCTCCCTGTCGGGAGGCAACCAGCAGAAAGTGGTGGCTGCACGGGAGATCGAGGCGGGACGGAAATGCATCGTGGCCGTGCAGCCGACCAGGGGGCTTGACCTGGGTGCCGCAGCCCACGTTCACCGGATGCTCGCAGGTGCCCGGAGCGAAGGCAGGGCCGTTTTTCTGGTGTCAACAGAACTTTCAGAAATTATGAGCCTTTCCGATACAGTCGCCGTCATGACCGGCGGCGAAATTCTCGGAATTTTTCCAAGGGAGAGCGCCGACCTTCGGATGATCGGAATGCTCATGGCCGGCAGAAAGGGGGAACCGGAGTGATGGCGGAAAACCGCAGGGAAAATCCACTATTTGACGCAATCACCGATCCCGACGGCGTTCTTTCATCCCTCTTCTTCCCCGCCATGTCCGTTTTCCTCGGCCTCGCTTCCGCCGGCGTTCTCATGCCGTTCCTCGGGCACAGCCCGGCGGCGGTGTACCGGGACCTGTTTTCCTTCGCCTTCCGGGACATCTACAATATCGCCGACATTTTCGCCAAGGCGTCTCCCCTGATCCTGACGGGCCTGGCGTTTGCCTTCGCTTTCCGGGCGGGCCTGTTCAACATCGGAGCCCAGGGCCAGTTCTACCTCGGCGCCGTCGCCTCGGCGGCCTGCGCCCTTTCCTTTCCGTACCTGCCGTCATGGGTGCTTCTTCCTCTCTGCGCCGCCGCGTCCATGGCGGCAGGAGGACTGTGGGGGGGCATGACGGGCTTCTTCAAGGCAAGGTTCAATGCCAACGAATTTCTCGTCAGCATGATGTCCACCTACGTGGCGGTGGCGATAATGGATTTCCTTGTCAGGAGCCCCCTGAGGGAAGCCAAGGGGGAATACCCCCAGACGGACGTCCTGGCCGAGGCGGCCTGGATTCCATCCTTTCTGCCCGGCACAAGGTTCCACTGGGGATTCTTCCTTGCCCTTGCCGCCGCCGGGGCGGCATGGGTTCTTCTCTGGAAAACGACCCTGGGCTTCCGGATGAGGGCGGTGGGGAAAAACAGGGCCGCTGCCCGGTTCGCAGGCATCAGGGAAAAGAGCGTTTTTGTCTCCGTATTCCTCGTCAGCGGCGCCTTCGCCGGACTGGCGGGCTTCCTCGAGGTGAACGGAGTCCAGCACATGGTCGTCCAGGGCTTCAACCCGCTGCTGGGCGCGGAGGGCATCGGCATCGCCGTCCTCGGCAGCGCCCATCCTCTCGGCGTGGTGCTGTCAGCCCTTCTTTTCGGGGCCCTCAAGGTGGGGGGCCTGCTGGTCACCCAGACGTCCTCCGTCCCGTCGAGCATCATCGCCATCCTCGAAGGATTCGTCATGCTCTACGTGATCCTTTCCTTCTATTTCCGGCACAGGCTGAGGCGTTCAAGGTCCCGCCGACGGACGGCCGCGGGAGGTGAAGCGCCGTGATTCTCGAGGGGCTTCTCGCCCGGGCGGTTCAGATGAGCACCCCCCTTCTCCTCGGGTCGCTCGGGGAAGTGATCGTCGAGCGGACGGGCGTCATGAACATGGCCATCGAAGGTATTTTCCTCCTCGGCGCGTGGGCGGGGTTCACCGGGGCCTACATCACGGGCAGTCTCGCCGCCGGCTTCCTGTGCGCCATGGCTGCAGGCGTTGCCGTCGACGCCCTCTACGGCTGGATCACCGTCTGCCTGAAACAGCACCAGATCGTGACGGGGGTGGCCATCAACATCCTGGCTGCCGGAATCGGCATCTTCTTCTACAGGGTGCTCTTCGGCGTTCCCCTTCTCCCTCTCACGGTGGAACCTCTCCGTCCCCTGGCCGTCCCGTTCCTGTCGGACATCCCGGTTATCGGCCCGGCACTCTTCAGGCAGAACATTCTCACCTACCTGGCCTGGGGAGCCATGCCCCTGGGGTGGTGGGTACTCTTCCGGACCAGGACCGGGCTGGTTCTCAGGTCAACGGGGGCCAACCCTGAGGCCGTCGATGCGGCAGGCATCTCCGTGGAGCGGGTCCGGTTCGGCGCCGTTCTCGCGGCAGGCGCCCTCAGCGGGCTGGCCGGGGCGTTTTACTCCATAGGCTATCTCGGCCTTTTTTCCAATGACATGATCGGAGGACGGGGATGGATCGCCTTCGCCCTCTGTTTTCTCGGGAACTGGAATCCCCTGGGGGCTCTCCTCGGAGCGGTGGTCTTCGGCATCGCTGACGCGGCGGCCATCACCCTGCAGACATCGGGTATCCGGATGGTTCCCAACGAGTTTCTCATAGCCCTTCCCTATATGCTCACCATTGCGGCCACCCTGGCCAGGAAGCGGTTCAACGTTCCGGCCTCGCTGGGAACGGCCTATATCAAGGAGGAAAAATGACGGGAGGAGAGCCGGATGTATGACCTGGTAATCAGGGGCGGGACGGTGGTGACACCGGAGACCGTTCTCACCACCGACATAGGGATTTTCGGAGAAAAGATCGCCGCCCTCGGCGACGGACTTGAGGGAAAGGCCGAGGTGGACGCGTCGGGCAAGCTGGTCCTTCCGGGAGCCATCGACCCCCATGTGCATTTTTCCCTTCCCGTGGGAGGCACCGTGTCGAGCGACGATTTCTATTCCGGTTCCGTGGCGGCGGCCTGCGGTGGAGTGACTACCGTGATCGATTTCACCGTGGGGGCTCCCGAACGGACCATGGCCGATGACCTGCGGAATCGCCTCGAGGACGCCCGCCCCTCGGTGGTGGATTATTCCTTCCACGGGGAGGTGGTGGGCTGGCGGCCCGGCCGGACCGCCGAAATATCCGACGCCATGGCCAGGGGGATAAAAAGTTTCAAGTTCTTCACCGCCTACGGAGCCTCGGGAAGGAGAACCGACACGGGGCCCCTCTACCACGCCTTCCGGGCCATAGCCGAAGGGGACGGTGTGGCCGTGGTCCACGCCGAGGACGACAGCATGATCGAGGCTTCCGCGGCCCTTCTCTCCAAGGAGGAGTGGGGCCGCATGGGAACTGTGGCGGAAGTCCGGTCCGACCTCTGCGAAGCCTCGGCGGTGAATACCGTGGGATGGATCGCCGCGAAGGCAGGCGTGCGGTGCCACATCGTTCATCTCAGCTCCGCCCTCGGCCTCGGGGAAGTGGAGGAGGCCCGGAAGAAGGGAGCCCTCATGACGGCGGAGACCTGCCCCCAGTACCTGCTGCTCACGTCCGGCGTCTACGGAGGGCCCCAGGGGCACCTCTTTTCCGCCACGCCCGCCCTGCGGACCCGGAATGACAATGAAGCGCTCTGGCGCGCCCTCGGTTCCGGTGCGGTGGATTTCGCCGCCACGGATCACTGCCCCTTCACCCGGACCCAGAAGGAATGGAAGGGGGCTTTCGACCGGCTGCCCGGAGGGCTGCCCGGGGTGGAGACACTCCTGCCACTGCTGTATTCGGAGGGCGTGCTCAGAGGAAAGCTCTCCCTGTGCTCCCTTGCCCGGGTGACCTCGGAACAGGCGGCGAAGCTCTACGGCCTCTATCCAAAGAAAGGCTGCCTCTTTCCCGGCTCCGACGGAGACCTGGTCATCTTCGACCCCGAGGACGCCTGGACCATCCGGGCGGGGGCCCTGAGAATGAACGTGGACTTTTCCCCCTATGAGGGTCTTGAAGTCAGGGGAAAGGTGTGGCAGACCATCTCCAGGGGCGAGATCATCTATGCCGACGGGCGGTTTCTCGGCAGGAGGGGGAGGGGAAAGTTTCTTCCGAGATGACGTGAAACTCTTCCAATGAAACGGAATGAGGCTGAATCTGCAGGCGCCGGAGAAATTCTCCCCTGCCTGCGGGGGCAGGAACAAACGCAATTGATATTTATTTTCCGGTGGAGTAATGTATATTGTGAGAATTTCCCGAAGGGAAACAGACGAAGGAGGAACCACCATGAAAGTACCGAGCGATATAGAGATAGCGCAGAGCGCGGAGCTCAGGCCCATAGTGGGAATCGCCGAAAAACTCGGCATAGGAGAGGACGACCTTGAACTCTACGGCAGATACAAGGCGAAGATCTCCCCGGCGGTGTGGGAGCGGGTGAAGAACAACCCCGACGGAAAGCTCATTCTCGTCACCGCCATCACCCCCACCCCGGCAGGGGAGGGAAAGACCACCACCACGGTGGGACTCTCCCAGGCCCTTGCGAAGCTCGGCCAGAAGGTGAGCTTCGCCATCCGCGAACCGTCC
>Ga0228536_1000559_pt1 | contig 62715 bp, 48 predicted proteins | sample SJ1Smetagenome_FD_168611 | JGI IMG/M metagenome (GOLD analysis project Ga0228536, IMG submission 168611) | Enriched culture of PCE-dechlorinating microbial communities from Ithaca, New York, USA - SJ1.S | ecosystem: Engineered > Modeled > Simulated communities (microbial... > Unclassified...
AGCAGAGCAAATCAACACAGAAATCTCAAAGAGAGGGGCCGAAGGCGCTCAGGTAAGTTCTTTTTGTCTATTTTTCAACGACTTCATTCGCGCCCTTTCGAACTATTTCGGAGTTCAAAAATGGGTGCTTGGTTGTTAAAGTTCGGGTTTTTGCAGTAGAGTCATATATTCCTTTAGATCTACTTTCTTTTCATATTCCTTACCAATATTGTAAGGCGGTGACGTAATTATCAATTGAAACGTCTCATTAGGTATCGAATTGAGGAAATCAATTGCGTCACCAGAGTAAACTGAAATTCTCTCATTTACATCGAAATCCGAGCGAATTGTTTGAGAATCAAAAGGAATAGGCTCTTGCTTCATCATGATTAATGGTAATTATAACCTGATTGCAACATTCAGAACTGGTGTCTCAGAACAGGTGTCTCAGAACTGTGAAAGTGCCCATTGGGCTGCTTCTCGCACAACTTCATCCGCTTCATTGGCGGCGCAGTTCATGAGGGCGTCTTTTGCTTGCTCGAGGCGGGCGTTGCCGAGCGCGATCGCGACATTGCGGCGGAAGCCCTGGTATTTTGCCCGCAAGACAGGTGTGTTGGCATAGCGAGATTTAAATTCTGCTTCCGTGAGCAAAAACGATTCGATCAGGTCTGGATGTGGATCGAGTACTTGCGCCTGATCAAATAGTGAAGAGGTGTTTTGTAGATTTTGATTGGAGGGGCAAATGGTCTGGCAGGTGTCACAGCCGAAGATGCGCTGACCGATTAATGGGCGAAAGGCAGGTGGGATAGGCCCGCGGTGCTCGATGGTGAGGTAGGAAAGGCAGCGTCGGGCGTCGATCGTCCGGTTGGGAAGGATGGCTTTGGTGGGGCAGGCCATCTGGCAGCGGTGACAATCGGCGCAATCGGCGTTGGTAAGAGGCTTATCCGGCTGGAGGGGCAGGTCAATCAGCAGTTCACAGAGAAACAGCCAGGATCCATAAGCCTGGGAGGTCAGGCAAGAATTGCGGGCAATCCACCCCAGTCCAGCATTCTGCGCATAGTCTTTTTCAAGGATGGGAGCAGTATCCACACACACCATATGCTTGAATGCCTGGTCAGTCAGTTGGGCAATTTTCTGCGCGAGAAGCTCTACGGCAGCTTTAAGCACCTGGTGGTAATCAGGTAAAAGAGCATAAGCGGCAATACTTCCCTGGTTTTGTTGTTTTTTTTGCGGATTGGCAGGTGCAGGATAGGCTGCGGCGAGGCTGATGACAGTGCGGCAACCCGGCAGCAGCCTGGTTGGATCATAACGGGCTTCAATGGCGTTTGGACGCGCCATGTAAGCCATTCCAGCATGATTTCCAGACTCAACCCAATCCAGGTATTCTCCGTAATGGGGTGGAGTATCCGCGCGGCTGAAGCCGCAAAGCACAAAGCCGAGGCTTAACGCCTCGGCTTTGATCAATTCTTCAAGGGACATGCTGCCTGCTTTAGATGATGGTGTATTCAAACCAGAAGACAGCAAAACCAACATCACTGGGGTTGACGATCATCCAATCGCTCTTGACTGCGCCGGTATCTGTGGGGGCGGTGAACTCGATCGTGATCTGCACACTCATATTTGGGGGCACATCGTAGGGCATATTGATCTTAGTAGGAGCGCCCATAGCCGGCCCGCCGGTGTGCATGATGTAGTAGCTCGTATTCCAGGTGGTTGTGCCAGTGTTCATCAAGGTGACAACCACGCTAAATTTTCCGCCAGCGGTGATGTTGGTACCGTCGGCTGGTGAACTGTAGGTCCAAACGCCGGCATCAACACCTGTTTGTGCTGGCGGCGGAGTGGCTGTGACTGGTCCGGCGATAGTGCTGGTGGGAAGACCAACCGCGGCAGTTGGAATTGCAACTGTGGCAGTGGGGGGAGCCAGAGTGGGGGAAGGCGCCAGTGTAGGTTTAGGCGTTTCAGTGGGGCGCGCGATTTCGGTCCGGGTCAGTTGAACCGCAATGGTTTCGGCCACGTAGGTTTTCATCTGTTCCGGACTGGGCGTGCTTACCCGCGGTCCGCATGCGCTAAGCGCCAGAACCGCTACGCTGAGCCCCAGCAGTAATTTTGTCAGTTTATGTTGTGTCATTATTCCTCCAGGTCTTCTTCAGACTGGGTTGTATCGATAAACAATTGTCAAGGTGATTGCCCGTTTTGTCAAGCTTAGCCATGTGGATCAAGGCGCGATGACCGGCGCGAGTAGGTGGACGGTATCGCCATGAGGAGAACCGTTCGCCTCAAGCTGCAGGATGATCCGAACGCTTTTTCCGGAAAACGCGGAAAGGTCCTGGCGGATGCTCAGCAGCTTGCCATCGTAAACCTTCTGCCATCGCGCGATCTCAACCAGCGGCTTATCACCCTCCTGGTAACTGAGCCGCAAAGTCACGTCGCAGGACTCCTGATCCTTCGCACAGCCTAAAATTGTGCTGAATTTAGCGTTTTCAGGTATCAGCATGACAGGTAATGTGCCCCGCAGTATGCCATCCTGAATCTGTTGAACACCAAGCCACAAGGCCGGTTCGTTATCCTTAGCGCCATTTTCAAGCACTGGTGCAAAGTCCGTGTAGGCAAAGCCACGCGTGTCAGTTGGCAGACCCGGGCAGGGAAGTTCATCTGACCCATTGCTCCAGCGGATGCTGCAAGCCATGGAAACCAGGTCGATTTTCCCAGTCATAACCTGGATCTCCACCCAAAAGGTTTGGGATGGGTCCTTGAAGCTGAAAAGCACTCCGTCTGCATTGCGCAGTTTGAAATCTGCCCTGTAGCTGCCGCCAACCAGTGGGGAGGTGAAAGGGATGGAGATTGTCACACTGCTACCCGGCGGAACGGAACTATCGGTGAGAGGAAGGGCTGCAGGCGCATTCATAGGGTCGCCGCTGCTGAAAACGACATCATAATCCGCGTTCCAGGTGCAGGAGCCCGCGTTGCGCAGCGTCCAGGTCTTTGTGAAGACCATGCCTGGGGGAAATTGGCTGCCATCTGGGATGGTTTCATCAATAAATGCGGCCTGGTCGCAACTTCCGGAGGAAGTGGGCGTTTGCAGAGGGGCTGCGGTGGGAACAGCCGGGTCAGTTGGCAGGCTGAGGGTGGGAGCAGGGCTTGGCTCGGAGCTTGGCAGAACCGGAGAAGGCACAAAGGAGATTGCTGTTTGGGTTTGAGCAGCCTGGTCCGTTGCCACGATTTCGGTGGCGAGTGCCTCAACCGTGCGGGCAACCTCGGTGCGAACACTATCCAAGGGGTCTGTGGGGGTGGCAGTGTTGGGTTGGGGCTGACAGGCGCTGAAAAGCAGCACCACCAATGAAAAGACGAATATAAATTTTTGTGCCTTCACATTAACCTCGTTGATGAGAGGTGTTGCAAGTATAACGCCAAAAAACAGCAGACTGCTTGGTCTGCTGTTTTTTGGTCTGCTGTTTTGCTGCTGTTGGATCAAGCCCGGCGGTGACCGATGAAGACCGTCCGCAAAAACACACCAATATTCATCTTCTGCCCGCTGAGCAGGTACTGAGAGCTAAAGAGATTTGCAACTCCCCTGATGACGATGATGACTGTGCCAAACAACAACGCCAAGCTGGTTATGAGCTGCCAGGCGGGAACAGGACCGACCGAGAGCCGGGTGAGCATCACTACCGGGGATGTGAAGGGGAAGAGTGTCATGAAGGTAGTAAAGGTTGAGAAGGGTGTCTCGATCAACTGATTGATTGACATAACCGTGAAAATCAGGGGAAGATTCAGCACGAAGGTGGACTGATTTCCCTCCCGCAGATTGGGAGCCACAGCGCCCATGCCTGCCATCAGGCTGCCATAGAGCAGAAAACCGCCGATGAAGAAAGGCACGCTCGCCACTATCACATTGATAGGAATGCTGATATTTTGCAAGAAAGACAGCGAAGTTTTGCCCACGTCCATCAGCAAAACCAGGCTGCCAAACCAGATAAGCATCTGAGTCAGGCTCAGCGAGCCGAACGCCAGGATCTTGCCGATGAAGAGATCCAGGGGTTTGGCAGAAGAAAGCAGGACTTCAATCGTTTTATTCTCTTTGTCCTTGCTGACGGCATTCAGCATCAAGCCGGAACTGATCAGAATGATCATATAGAAGAACATGGTGACTGCGTAAGGTACCCAATAAGTGGCTGCGTTGGACTGGTCGCGCGTGTCCGCGGTTTCCGGGTTGAGGTACTCAAAGGTAAAGGTGGTGGGGTTCATAAAGCGCATGAAGCGCTCCTGGTCAGCCCCAAGCAGGTTGTAATTGATCAGATCTTTGAGCAAATCCTGCTGCAGAAGCTCAGTGATCATGCTGATTTGAGGTTTGATGAAGCGCATCCTGCCAGTTTCGAGGTAGTCAGGTTCGATCACATAAAAGCCCTGCAACTGACCAGCAGCGGTCTTCTGACGTGCTTCTTCCTCTGAAACCTCCGGCACGAGTCTGCCTTGTGTCAGCCAATCAGGATACTCCTTGATCACGTTCCCCATGTCCACAACCCCAATCGGCAGAGGATTGGCGACTTCCTGCACAAATATCTCCTGAAAGGACAGGGATTCGTCCTGGTTGATGAGGTTTAAAACTCCCAGCAGCAAAAAGGGGATCAGGGGCACCAGGATCAAACTGAGGATAAAAGATCGGCGCCTGAGAACCGTTAGAAATTCAAATTTGAAGACTTTCAAAATATCACGCATTGCGGGTCTCCTTCTTGAAGATCTCTTTGAACCGGAGCCGCCTGCTATATTGCAGCATGCCGCGTTTGAAGACCACCCCTGCCAACCAAAACATCAGCAGGGTAAATGTGATAATGACCACGAACACAAGCCCGATCTCCAGCGGAGAAACTGAGCTAATAGCCATGCGAAGAGAGAGCGCCAAGGGTGCACTGAGAGGGATAAAACTCAGAACTCTGGCGAGGATGCCGTTGGGGTTGCTGAGAAAGACGTTGAAGAAATAGAACGGGAACATCATTGGCGGCACCATCAGACCGATTACGCCCTGTGACTCCTCCGTGCTTGTCATGGCTGCACCGATGGTTGCCATCAGGGCTGCCGTGAAGAGGAAGGAGAGGACCATTAATGCGAGGCTGATCACCAGGTAGGAGCCTGAAAGGTTGATGTCCGCCAGGAATCCCAATTTGCTGCGGAACAGAAATCCCGCGATGCCAAGCAGAAGCACCCAAACAACGATTTGAGTCAGACCCACTCCGAGATTGCCAACAATTTTGCCAGCCATGATCTCCCGCGAGGGGACAGAGGTGAGCATGATTTCAATCGTGCGGTTTTCTTTTTCTTCCACCAGAGCCTTGAGCAGATAACCGCCGCTGGTCATCACAACGATGAAATTGAGTATGCCAATGACAGCCGGCACAACGATCCGATGCCAGCCAGTTCCGTCGGAGGTCTGGGAGCCGTCCAATGATTGCAGACTGATGGAGCTGCCCTCTCTGATCCGATGTAATACTGCATAATCGATGTTCTCAGCAGCCATGAGATTCGCACTGATGAAGTCGGTGATCACGGACTGAACGCTGCTGTCGGGCTGCTTGTTGGTCCAGTATGTCAATTGGTAGCCCGCGGCGTAATCTTCAGGCACTATAGCGAATCCTTGGATCTCACCGGTTGAAGCCGCAGAGCGCGCGATGCTTTCATCAGGATAGACATTTAAATATATTTGCGGATTAAAGAAGGTTGATTCCTTCGAATTGTCCGGCTCGATCTGGATGAGACTGCCATTATCCACGATCCCAACCGGACGGGTGTCAAAAGAAAACCGCGAAAGCAGCAGCGAGATGACAAGGATCAGCCCAAAACCAAGCGGAACGCTTACCAAAGAAAGCCAGAAGCGTTTGTTGACAACATGATGCAGGTATTCGTACCTGGCAACGTTCATGGTTTTATTCATGCTTACCGTTGCCTTCCTTAACAACCTTGATGAAGATTTCATCCAGGGTTGGAACTGCCACTTCGAAGGAATTGAGTTTGATGCCCTGTGCAAGCAGTTCATCGAGCAATTGGTGGGCAGAGAGACCTGCCTGCGGGGTGAGGCGGTAACCGCCATTGAGTTGCTCGATCCGTGAAACCCCATTGAGTTCTTCTGGCAGAGGATCGAGCGAGTCGATGATCACTTCATTTGTGCGAAATCGGTCGAAGACTTCCGAAAGTTCGCCTTGCAAGAGAACCCGCCCGTGGTCAATCAGCACCAATCGGTCGCAAAGCTGTTCCACCTGGTTCATCTGGTGGGTGCACATAACAATGGTTTTTCCGGCGTTGCGCTGTTCGATCAGCAGATCTTTGACCAACTGGGTGTTGACGGGATCAAGCGCGGAAAAAGGCTCATCAATGATGACAATCTCAGGGTCATGGATCAGGGCGGCGATGAGCTGACCTTTCTGCTGCATCCCCTTGCTGAGCTCTTTGGCTTTCTTTTTGGCATGATCTGTAAGATCAAACTTAGCCAGGTATTTTGGCAAGCGTTCCGTAATTTGCTCCTCAGTCAGTCCTTTGAGCGTGGCAAGGTAGGTCAGGCAGCGGTCAAGCGGCACATCCTGGTAGAGACCACGTTCCTCGGGGATATAACCGATCTGATTGAGTTTTTCGTTCGTCATAGGACCGCCAAGGATGGTCACGCTGCCGGAATCGGGTTGGTAAATATCCAATATCACGCGGATGGAGGTGGTCTTTCCGGATCCGTTTGGACCGAGCAAACCAAAAATTTCTCCCGGGCGAACTTCGAAAGAAACGTCCTGGACTGCCTGTGTTGCGCCGAAACTCTTGGCGATTTTATCTACAATGATGGTTGACATAGTGCTCCATTTCAATGAATTGAAAAATTTTACTATACCTACATCATAACAGGCATTGAGCACCCATTCCCAATAGATTATCTATGGCAATGGAAGTGAAGATAGATTTGGCACCTAAAGATCATCAATCTTTTTGACAGGAGATGAACCATGACAGGCTCAACCACAAAATTGCCAGAGTAACTTAGAATTAGGGCACCACGAATATGAGGCCATCATCTTGAGAACAGAACCTGAAGCAATTGCGAAGATTTCCACACGAACCTGGACTGTCATGATCGCCCTGGCTGTTACCGGGCAAATCGCCTGGGCAGTGGAGAACACCTGGTTTAACACCTTTGTGTTTGATACCATCACTCCAGATCCCCGGCCGGTTTCCTGGATGGTGGCAGCCAGCGCGATCGTTGCCACTCTCACCACCATTTTCATGGGCACCCTAAGCGACCGCACCCGCGCGAAATGGGGCAGGCGCAAAGCTTACATCCTGTTTGGCTACGTTCTTTGGGGTCTGATGACAGTTCTGTTTCCGATGACTGCCCTAATCAAAAACATCTCCCTGGCGATCCCGATGGTGGTGTTATTGGACAGCCTGATGACCTTTTTCGGCTCAACTGCCAACGACGCTGCTTTCAACGCATGGACGGCAGATGTGGCTCCGGCTGACCAGCGCGGCAAGGTGGAAGGCGTGCTCAACCTTAGTCTGTTTATCGCCCAATTAGTAGCCATTGTGGCTGCTGGCGCGTTAATCGAAAGTGTCGGTTACTTTACCTTTTTCTACGTGCTTGGCGGGATCGTGATGGTGGTGGGTCTGCTTGCCGGTGGGGCTTTACCAGACCAGCCCAGCGATCATCTGCCGCAAAGTGAAAAGTCTGTTTGGCAGGAGATCAGGGAGCTTTTCCGTCTTGAAACCCTGCGCGAGAACTCGAAGCTCTTCATCATCCTGGTTTCAGCCATGCTGCTTGGGGTAGGTTTTCAGGTCGCTTTCCCGTACATGATCATCTACATTAACAACTTTATTGGTGTCAGCAAGACTGAATACGCTATCGTTGGTGGAGCGGTGATCATCGGTAGTGCCATCGCCGCCATTCCCCTGGGAATCCTGGCAGACAAAATCAACAAGCGCCTGATGATGGCGATTTCGACTGTGCTTACCTGCCTGGGCTGTTTCGCCTTTTCATTGGTGCGCAGCATTCCGCTTCTTGCCCTGGCTGGACTGGCTTGGCAGATGTTCAACATGTCGGCTTCGATCGCTGCCATGTCCTGGCTGAAAGACTTGTTACCAGAGCAGAGCCGTGGACGCTTTTTGGGAATCCGCATGATTTTCCTGGTATTACTGCCGATGTTGATCGGACCGGGCATTGGTTCCGCTCTTATTCGCAGCTTTGGCATCCCAACAGTGCTCAACGGACAGGCTGGCTTCATACCGGTGCCCTTGATCTTTCAGGTCGGGGCGGTTTTGGGGCTGCTGGCGCTAATCCCCCTGGCATTCATTCGATTTGATAAAATGCTTACTGTGAACAAGGAGCATAATGCCTGATTTGGTCCATAATAAACTGACTACCCCCTGGCAGGTCGATCAGCCGATCCCCCTGCCCGAGTATCCCCGACCCCAAATGGTACGCGGAAACTGGCAGAACCTTAACGGCTGGTGGGACTGCGCCATTCAAAAGCTGGAGGCCCCTGAGCCTGCAGCATTCGAAGGAAAAATCCTGGTGCCTTTTGCCCCGGAATCAAGGCTGTCGGGTGTGGAGCATGTGCTGCAGCCGGATGAGAAACTCTGGTACCGGCGCAGCTTTACTGTAACCCACGCCGATGATGAAGTGGTGCACTTGCACTTTGGGGCGGTGGACTTCGCCTGCGAGTTGTGGATCAACGGCGGCAAGGTTGGCGAGCACTGGGGCGGCTATCTGCCTTTTAGTTTCGACATCACCAGCTTCCTGGTTGAGGGGGAGAACCAACTGCTTCTGGCTGTCACCGATGCTACCGAGGCTGAGATGCACCAGAAGGGAAAGCAGCGGCTTGAACCTGGCGGCATCTGGTACACCTCAGTGTCAGGTATCTGGCAGACGGTCTGGCTGGAGGTCCTGCCCAGGCAGCACATCCGCAGCCTGAAACTGACTCCCAACCTCGATGCCAGCAGTCTTCTGGTTGAGATTGCCTTATCCGAAACAGTAGATTTATCGCAGGTGGAGTTGGAAGCCATAGCGTCGTTTGAGGGGCAGGAAGTCACATGTAGGGAATGGTCTTGCACCATTCCGAGTGGGGTTGGGGTATGCCAGATGCTGCTGCACATCCCAAATCCCCAAAAATGGCATCCCGACCATCCGCACCTTTACGATCTGACGCTCAGGCTGAAAGTGGATGGGGTGGTAGTGGATGAGGTGGGGAGCTACTTCGGCATGCGCAAGTTTGGCAAAGTGCGCGACGGGAAGGGCTTTTGGCGCTTTATGCTCAACGATGAGCCCATCTTTCAATTTGGTCCGCTCGACCAGGGATACTTCCCTGAAGGGCTTTATACTGCCCCAAGCGAAGAAGCGATGCTTTATGACATCGAATACGCAAAAAAGATCGGCTGCAACATGATCCGCAAGCATGTCAAGGTCGAGCCGGCGCGCTGGTATTACGCCTGCGACCGCCTCGGCATGATCGTCTGGCAGGACATGCCCAATGGCGGGCGCACCACCAAGGACGCCATCGTTGCCTTTACCTTTACTTCGGGTATTCACCGCTCCGACATCCGCCGCTTGCACCGTTTTGGCAGGGAAGACCCTGAAAACCGCGAGGAATATCGCCAGGAACTGAAACAGCTGATTGACAGCCTCTACCACTTCCCTTGCATCGCTGTTTGGGTGCCGTTTAACGAAAGTTGGGGGCAATTCCACGCCATTCTGAATTCCTACTGGGTGAAAGCTTACGACCCGACCCGTCTGGTGGACCATGCATCCGGTTGGTTTGACCAGGGAGGCGGAGATTTTCAGAGCCGGCATGTCTACGTGAAAGCCTTAAGCGCTTCGCAGCCAGATGAGCGCATTTTGGCTGTGACCGAGTTTGGCGGTTACACCATGCAGGTGGATGGGCACGTCTACACCGTTAAGAAACGCTTTGGCTATGGTCATCACAAGGACGCTGCCTCACTCACGGCTGCCTACCTGCGACTGTTGGAAGAACAGGTGAAACCCCTGATCCCGCTGGGGCTTTCCGTGGCGATCTACACCCAAACCACCGATATCGAAACTGAAATTAACGGCTACCTGACCTACGACCGCAAGGTTGAGAAAATGGACCCCGCCCTCCTGCGCCAGGCTCACCTGGAACTTTACCAGGCGATGAAAGAGTAAAAACAATAGCCCGGAAACGGGCTATTGTTGCTTAAGCTATTTTAGATTATTTGCCGGTAGTCCAGTATTTCTCCATTTACCCGCATTTCATTGCACAAGACCTGCAATTATCACTCTGGCGGGTGGAAAAGCAGCAGGGTGTTGCTGGTGGCGTCGGAAACCCAAACCTTACCGTCGGCGGTGGTGGCGATACCGCTGATGACACCCATCAGGTAGCTGTTGTCAAACCCGCCCCACAAAACTTTAAAGTTGCCTTCGCTGTCGAAGCCAATCACGCGCCCGCGGTCGGGGTCGGTGATGTACACGTTCCCATCGTTATCCAGTGCCAGGAAGGGTTTGTTGTCCAGGGAGTCCGAAGTCCAGGCGTCCACCTCCCACAGCCTGGCTGAGCGGAACTGCAGCCCGGTTGGGTCTGGTTCAAAGACCTGCACGCGGTAGTTCCAGGTGTCGGCGATGTAAATCTTGCCATCCGGAGCGATCTCGATCCCGACTGGCTCGTCCAGGTTGCCGGCTTCGAGCCCCAGGCTGCCAAATTGGGTCAGGTAGGTGCCGTTCGCATCAAAGACAACCACGCGCTGCTTGCCGGTGTCGGTCACGAAGACGCGCCCGCTTGCATCAATAGCAATTCCGCGCGGACCCCAGAAGCCATCCGGCAGACCGTTGACTTCGAAGACGCTCCACATCCGCAGGAACTGCCCGTCAGATGTGAAGACCTGGATGCGGTGGTTCCAGGTGTCGGCAACATAAACGTTGCCGTCAGGACCAACCGCGACGCCCCAGGGCTCGTTCATGAGGCCCCCAGGGATTTGTCCATCCATCACGTTACCGTAGCCGCCAAAGGCATTCAGGAACAAGCCCTGCGAGTCGAGGTGTACGATGCGATGGTTGCGCGAGTCCGCCACAAACAGGCTGCCATCTTGAGCCGTGGCGATATCGCGGGGGGCATTGAAGACGCTCTCGCCCGCATAATTGATCACGCTCAAGGGCTCAAGGCTGATGGTATTGCCAGCGTATGGGTCCACGCGCGGTTCTTCGGGCTCAGGGCTGACGCCGTACTCCCAGATCATGGCGGCGACATCTTTTTTGATGTACATGCGCGCGGTGTCGCTGGGAGACCAGGTGGCAAGGGTCAGCGAGGGATTGTTGAAGGCGATGGCGTACTGAGTGTAGTCGCGGTTGAACCAGAGCTGCCAGATGGCGGAGCGTTTGGCGGGGTCTTTCCAATCGCGCAAAACACTGGCGAGTGACCAATCACGATAAAGGGATTCGTTCGGCCACCACATGCGCTTGTAGTCATAGCGGTAGTAGCCATCGCGTACCACCGGCTCGATTTTTGAGAAATTCGAAGAGCCGACCACGATGATGGGGGAGTCCTGCAAGGATTTTGAGACGTTGGTGTCAAAATCGACCTTGTTGGGATAGTCGCGCATATACCACCAATAGGGATAGCGCACGTCGTTATCGTAGGCGACCTTGATGGTTTTATCGCCGTAGAGCCGTTTCGAGATGGTTTCTATCTGCTCGACGGTGTCTTTCATGTCCCGTGTGGCATGCGCGTAGACCAGGAGCTCCATGGCGTTGTCGTAATTAATGTAGGCAGCGCGGTAAGCCGTTCGGGCTGTTTGCAGGCTGAGCAGACCGAAGAATGCCAGCAGAGCGGCTTTCCAGAAGTTCGCGCCACCCCAGTTTTTTAGCAGGGCGAATAAGCCGGCGCCAGCGCCCAGGGTGCCCACCAGGGCAAGCAGGAAATCGCTGGTTGCCTGGAGCTGGAGCAAGTCTTTCCCCTGGAAGGGCGGCTCAGTGCCCAGCAGGCTGCCGAGCAAACTGCCAAAGGCAATGAAGAAAACAGCGCTCAACAGCAAAACCAACCATCCGTGCTTTTCGCGCACCTCCTGCCAGTTGATTTTCTCGATCAGGTAGCCCAAAGCCCAACCGGTGGTCAGGATCATAGGCATGGTGATGTGCGTGGTCAGCCAGGGCATGCGTTCGCCGGCAAAAGAGAATGCCAGCAAGCTCATCCCCGACCAAAAGAGCAGCAGGGCGAGCGTGGGTAATTCTTTGGCACGGCTTGTATCCAGCGGCGGCTCGGTGAAGAATCGCCCAATTCCAGCAGCACCGACTGGTTCTTCCAGTTCTCCCTCTTCGTCGGGTAGTTCATCCTCTGATTGCAATTTCTCTAAGGCGATTTCTGCTTGCGAGGACAGGGTGAATCCAGTATCCTTGTCCAAAACAGGTTCAATCTCGGTCTCAAGATCAACAATCAATGCCTCTTCGGACTCGAGTGGAGTGGATTCAACGTGGGAGAAAGGTTCATCTACCTTGGCGCGGAAAAGCCTGCGGAAAATGCCAATAACGAGGGCAAGGATCGTTCCCAATGCCGGCAAATACTCGTATACAGGGATCTGAACCAAGGCGTAATAGTAGAGCGGCTGGGTGCCCCGCTCAACGGCTTGCTGCTGCATCCAGTAGCCAAGCGCGCCTACGATGCCCTTGAAGAAGCCTTCTCCGTGGCTGAAAAACGTGGTGTAAAAGACGATGAAAATTCCCCAGAAAATGGCCGCACTGCGCAGGAATGTTTTTCGGTTCCAGAGCATTCCTAACCCAAGCGATGCCAAACCCAAGAGGGAAAACGCGATACCGGAACGAATGATGCCATTCTGGCTGTAATCTGTGGCGTCAAAACCAAGAATCGACAACGGCAAGGCAATTAACAGCGGAAGAATCAGGATCAGGGGCAAAACGATCAGATCGAAAGTACGCGAAGAGCGGATTTGTTCCCAACCCAGACCCTGAACCAGGAAAACGATCGCGGCAATGGCCGAGATCGCCATCACGCCTGCGGACGCAGTCAAAGGCAGTTTCGAGTTGATCAGGTGAGTCGCTTCACCCGTTTGCATCGGTGCGGGGGTCCTGCCGAGCACGTACACACCGACCGTCACAAGAATCAGAGCCAGGGTGACCACCACGGCGATCTGAAAACGATTTTTGGAATTTTCGGACTTCCAACTGCGGCGCAGAGCTTCGATAATGAACAATAATGCCAGAAAAATGGAGGCTTCGGCAGTAAAGATATAGGAGGTGGCTTTGTCGGCATAATGCAGGGCAGTGATAAAAACTAACCAGTAAAGCCATTTTGATTGACCGTCTTCCATGTAGCGCAGGAAGAGCCACAGCATTACAAGCCCCCAGAAAACGATAAAGATCTCGTTGCGGGTATAGCGACTGTAGAAGAGGATGTAAGGGGAGATCATGAAAAGCGTGGCTGCGCAAAGCGAGCCAACCCGACCCAAGTAGCGCCGCCAGGCAAAGAGTGTGAAGATCACCACCCCAATGCCGAACAGAGCGGCGGGTATGCGGGCGGAGAAGTCCGAGTCACCAAAGAGGAAGTATGAAAGCGCCAGGGCATGGAACTGAAAGGGTCCGTGTGTGACAGGATCGTAAACGTAATTCTCGATGGTGTAGGAGGGAACGACGTGGTTGATCTCATCATGCGCCATGGTGCGCGCGCCGAGGTCGTAGAAGCGCGTGATAAGCGTGAGGAGGATGATGAGCGCGATCAGCAGTTGTTCGACTGTGAAGTTTGGCCACCAGGGAAATACGGCTTTATCGAGCCAGCGGTCGTTGCGGGTTTTGAGGGGGGATGCCATGCTTTCAGCGGACATAAATTTGTCTCCGATATTGTTTCTCAGATGATTGTAAACTATACCTTGCCCTCTCGAAATCGGCAAGTTGTGGAGGGAGAACAAGTAGGTCGGAATGAGGGCGTATTTCCCTCACTCCGACACGCCCCATTCCATCTCGGCGCCTGTGCCCGCGAAGCAGGGTGTTAGCTCAGCCGGTGAGTCTGCAAACCGGGGCAGGTGATGTTAGGTCGATCATGGAGGTGAGATTGCCGCGTCGCTTCGCTCCTCGCAATGACAAATGCAAGGAGGCCGGACATCGTGCCCTTTGGGTATTGTGCCTTTCCATCCGGCTCGATTCATTATTTGAGATGTTTGCGGAGGGAGTGAACCCCCTCCGTCCGAAGAATGGCGCTTTGGAAATCGGCAATATATTGGGATTGAGAAAAGCCAGATTCAAAAGAGGAATCCGGCCTACAAAAAGAAGACTCATTGGCGTCTTGCTGGCCTGTGGAAAGACGTTTGCGGAGGGAGTGAACCCCCTCCGTACGAAGAATTGCACTTTGGAAATCGGCAATATATTGGGATTGAGAAAAGCCGGATTCAACAGCGGAATCCAGCCTACGACAAGGAGGCTCATTGGCATCCTGCTGGCCTGTGGAAAGACGTTTGCGGAGGGAGTGAACCCCCTCCGTACGAAGAATTGCACTTTGGAAATCGGCAATATATTGGGATTGAGAAAAGCCGGATTCAACAGCGGAATCCGGCCTACGACAAGGAGGCTCATTGGCATCCTGCTGGCCTGTGGAAAGACGTTTGCGGAGGGAGTGAACCCCCTCCGTCCGAAGAATGGCACTTTTGAATTCGCCAATATATTGGGATTGAGAAAAGCCGGATTCAAAAGAGGAATCCGGCCTACGAAAAGAAGGCCTATTGGCGTCTTGCAGGCCTGTAAAAAGACGTTTGAGGAGGGAGTGAACCGCCTCCGTACGAAGATCCGCATTATCAATCCCGCTTTTCTGTAGGTCGGAATGAGGGCGCATTTCCCTCACTCCGACACGCTCTATTCCATCTCGGCGCCTGCGCCCGCAAAGCAGGGTTTGGCGATCTGCCCGTCTTAGATTTTCAATAAAAGTACTTGTGGGGTGAGACGAAGTGCCCGCGAAGCAGGGTATTGGAAGTACTGTACACATCTTCATGGAGAGACTTTGACGTGCTTCCAATCCGCCATTACTCTTTCGATCTCTTGCTATAACGAAGCCTCACCACTCAGATCATCATCGCTGGCGGATTGAGGGCACATTACGGTCATCCATCACATCGTTAACGGTGCCCTCAATCGCGCCCTACAATTAATTGTGCCTTCGAAACGCGATACTTGCTTTTTGCTTTGCATTACAATTCAGATATGCACCACCGTTTGTTTTTTGTGTTGATTTTTTTGCTGGGGATGATTTCCGCCTGCATGCCGCCAACGCCGACCCAGACTGAGCTTCCTCCCACGCCCAACCTGGAGCAACTGATGCAGACTTCGGTTTTTGAGGTCACGCAAGCGGCCGTGCTCACCCAGGCTGCCATCCCAAGCGCCACCTTCACTCCGCTGCCAACTTCAACCAACACCCCAATCCCAACGGTGATTGCCACCATCGCCCGCACACCCACTGAAGCTGTTACCGCCACCTCAGAAGCCGCTTGCAATCGGGCTGGCATGGGGACGCCATTCGACCTGACCATCCCCGACGGAACACAAATCCCGGCAGGTGAGAAGTTCGTCAAAACCTGGAGGCTGGTCAATTCAGGTTCCTGTAAGTGGACACGGCTTTATAAGCTGGTGTTCTACTCTCAAAATCCACTCGGAGCCACTTACGAGCATTTTCTGCCCGGAGAGGTGCTCCCGGGGCAGGCTGTTGACCTGAGCGTTGAGTTTACGGCTCCACTTCAGCTGGGCATTTACCGCGGCAACTGGATGCTGCAGACTCCGGATGGATCGCTATTTGGGCTGGGGATGAACGCGGACACGCCCTTTTACGTCTCGATCGTGGTGGTTGAGCAGCCCACCGCCACTCCCACGCCCAGCCCCACACCCTGATTGAAGGGCAAAAGCTCAGCCAGATACTGCTTTTTAAGATAATATTAGCCATCAAACTAATCGGAGTGAGTGATGCCAGAAACGAACCCTTTCGACCCGCAGGATATGAATACTGCCATTGAAGCACTTGGCGCCAACCTGAAATCAGGTTGGCTGCTTGGATTGCAGTTGGAAGTTCCTGAAGTTGGATCCCTGCGGCAGGTGGTCATTTGCGGCATGGGCGGGTCGGCAATCGGGGGGGATTTCACTACAGCCTACCTGGCAAACCAGCTGCCTGTCCCGGTTGTGGCGCACCGCAATTATGGGCTCCCTGGCTGGGCACGCGGACCTGAAACCCTTGTGATCTGCTCATCCCATTCTGGCAACACCGAAGAGACCTTGAGTTCCTTCAATGAAGCTCTGCAGCGCGGATGCAGCCTGATGAGCATCTGCACCGGCGGCAAGCTGGCTGATCTATCCAAAGAAAATGGGAAAACCTGCTGGATTTTTGACCACGTTGGGCAGCCCCGCACAGCCATCGGCTGGACGGTTGGGCTGCTTTTGGCGCTCTTTTTCCGCTTGGGACTGATCGAAGATCAAACCGCGGCGGTGGAGGAGGCGGCGGCAGTGCTGGCGGAAGGTATTACAAAACTGGGGAAGGACAGCCCCGTTTCCCATAATCCTGCCAAACGGCTGGCAGGGCAATTGCTGGATCGCAACATAATCATTTATGGGGCGGGTGAGATGGAGGTGATCGCCAGGCGCTGGAAGTCGGAAATTAATGAACTTGCCAAAGCCTGGGCAGCCTTTGAAGGCATCCCGGAGATGAACCACAACGCCCTGGCAGGCTTGCGCCACCCCGAAAGCCTTTACGAACACACTTCAGCTATCTTCTTGCGCTCTGATTTCGATCATGAACGCAACCGCAAACGCATTGAGTACAGTCAGGGCTTCTTCCTGGAGGCAGGCGTGGGGGTGGACAGCGTCCAGACGCGCGGTGAGGGTAAGCTGGCGCAGATGTTCAGCCTGCTTCAGTTTGGCGATTATGTTTCCTATTATCTTGCTCTGGCGTATGGTGAGGACCCCACACCGATTGAAGTTCTCAACGAGCTGAAGAGACTTTTGGCGGATTAGTTACCTGGAAGTCCTTAAGTTTGACCCATACTGGTGAAATCCATGGGGATGTTGGGCTAGAGCTTATTCAACAAAAAAGCAGTTGCTTTTTGCAACTGCTTTTTCTGAACAGTGATTTTACTCGTCTTTCGGAGGTTGCCACTCCATCCAAACTTTACCAGCCAACGCGGGTGAAGGTTTCAGGGTCTTGCCGCCCTCAGTCCAACCTGATGGCATAACTTCCCCTGTTCTCTGATGGTGCTGATAGGCTAGGATTTGACGATGAAGTTCGGCTGGGTTGCGTCCAACTGGCGGGCTCAACACTTCTGCGGCCTGAATGATACCTTCGGGGTCGATCAGGAATCGACCGCGAACGTTCACTCCACCTGCTTCATCGTAGACTTCGTAGAGCGTACCAATTTTCCCGCCCTGGTCAGAGACCATTGGGAATGGTATATCATGACCCACCATCTTGCTTAATTCAGTTTCGTTCCAAATCTTATGTGAATGCACACTATCGGTGCTTACAGAAAGTACTTCAACTCCCAAAGCTTGAAGTTTTTCATAGCCAACGGCTATGTGGGAAATTTCGGTCGGTCAGACAAAGGTGAAATCTCCCGGATAAAAACACAATACTACCCATTTACCGCGGTAATCGCTCAGCTTTACTTTCTGATAGGTTCCCTGGTAAAAGGCTGTTGCCGTGAAATCCGGCGCTTGCTTGGTTACTAACATATGCAATCCTCCTTTCAAAGATACTGGTTAGTTTGGTTAAGAGTATTATACTAAGGAAAATGTAAAACACAATTAATTTGTAAATTGTCAATTCCCGTGCATGGATGCCCTGGATTAAAAACCAGGGCAGGTGAAACCGGCAAGATCAAGAGCTGTCATTGCAAAAGTCTGTTAATCTGTCATTGCGAACTTCTTTTGTGACACGTAGTGTACTATTTCGTAAGCAATCTAAAATGATGGAATGTCAGAAATGGTGGAGGTTGCAAAATGCAGTTGTTACCCGCGAAGCGGAGGGGGTTAGGTGTTTGGGAACCTCTCACGCTGCTGATGTGCAAACAGTTTAGATTGCTTCGTTCCTCGCAATGACAGATGAAAAAGATTCATGTGAACCCCTCACGCTTCTGATGTGCAAACTGTTTAGATTGCTTCGTGCCTCGCAATGACAGATAACGAATGACCCCAAGGCAGGGCTTTTCCTGATCCCCTACCCTGACGGGCACTTCGTCGAGGAAGGAGGATAAAGGGGGTGAGTCTTGTTATCCTGAATGCGGTGAATATTCTGATCATTAATAATCAGATTCTTCGCAAAAGAGGCTCAGAATGCTAATTACTACATTTGGTTGGTTGGCTATCGCAAGGCATAAGTTGGTATGGATTCCATAACGACGACCCAACCTGCGATCGCATTTTCCGATATTTTTTGAATATTCATTTGTTGGGAAGCTGTTTTCAGGGCACTAAAATGAGAAACTCCGGAGGGTCGAGGGCATTGCGGCGATGGATGGCGATGAGATTGCCGGACTGATCGCCTATGCGATCCGGTTCAATCGAAACGCGGTTTTGCTCTTGTGAAACTGCGTTTTGATACCCATAAAACTTCCCGGAATTAAACCCAAAGAACCCCTCCCAAGTTACCCTTTTTAGTGTCCTAATAGGACGTCATTGTATGTTTTTATCTGTCATTGCGAGGAACGAAGCAATCTAAACTCTCAACCTCAAAGACCGATAACGGGTCACAACGATGGCTAATCTTCGTATACTTCGCATGTGATGAATAGATCTTGCAACCTCTGGGGTTCTTAGTCTGCCCAGAGTTTAGATTGCTTACGAAATAGTACACTATGTGTCACGAAAAAGGTTCGCAATGACGGACTGAAGACAAGTCATCTTTATGGAAACAGCTCTTTATCTTAGCAAAAGGTTTTATTAGTCATTGTGATTGCTTGCCTAAAGAGTAGGGCTTCTATCTTGTAAACTGCATATTAGGCGATCGATCAGGGCAAAACGGGATCCCAATCAGTCACGAGCTTGAGTTTGAACTGTTTTTGGGAAAATCTGAACCTGGATAGTCAAAAGAGTCTCTACAAACTCGTGCAAACCCCTCACAATATCTGCTAGACTTTTAAAGTTGTACATAGCAAATAAAAGGAATTAAACCAGGAGAAATATGAAGAAGTTGAATTTAATCAGCATTTTTGTTCTCATTACATACCTTGCCATGATTATCGTCAACGGTCTCGCCAACGGGCTGCCGATCAACGGCATGATCACCGGCGATATCTCGGATTCTTATCCCAATCTTTTCGCCCCAACCGGCATTACCTTCATCATCTGGGGCGTGATCTACCTGCTTTTGGCAGCCCATACCGCCTATCAGCTCGGTCTCTTCCGCAAAAAAGGGGAAGAGGTCAAGACCGCCCTGTTAAAAGAAGTTGGCATTTTGTTTTCCATTTCTTCGCTGGCTAACGTTGCCTGGATCTTCGCATGGCATTACAAGAACATCCTGTTGTCCTTGTTGTTCATGCTGATCATCCTGGTTTGCCTGATGCTTATTTACGTTCGCATCAACAAAGAGACGCTGACCGCTAACGAAAAGGTCTTCATTCGGCTTCCCTTCAGCGTTTACTTCGGCTGGATTACGGTAGCAACCATCGCCAACGCCACAACCCTGTTAGTCGACAAGCTCGGCTCACCCGTCAATTTATTGGGTATATCAGAAGTTGTTTGGACTGTGGTCATTCTTTTGATCGGTTTGGCAATCGGCGCTTTCACCACCTTGAAAAATCGGGACATCCCCTACGGACTGGTGATTGTTTGGGCTTATATCGGAATTCTGATCAAGCACCTTCTTGCTCAGCCGGATGGATTCAATTCCCAATATCCTGCAGTGATTGTCACGGTGATCATCAGCCTGGTGATGCTTGTGGCAACCCTTGTTTTCACCTAATTGAAAGCAAAAAAGTAATTAACACGTGATACACAAACGGGAGACTGACAACTTGGTCTCCCGTTTTTTGTTTTAGTTCTTCCTGGGCTTATCAAGAAATGGTGTTGCCGAAATATTGGCGGGAATGCCTCCGCTCCAATAATCTTAGAATTCGGGGGCGGTTGTAGCGTTGAGCAATGATGCAGGGCAGGTTAGCTATCAGGGCATAGATCAGCATAGCCCAGGTGGAGGATGCTGGCAGGAAAAGCCCAAAAATCCAAAACGACAGGATCGACAGCCAGTGGGTCATCTCACCACGGCAAGCTTCAATCAGAAATCGTTCCAGGTTTTCCTCTGAAAAATCCTGGAGGTGTCTTTTTTTGTAGCCGCGTTTTTTCCACAGCCCTCCGCCATCCGGCAAGAGCTGCTTCCAGCTTTTTACTCTGAAAATGTCTTCATAGATTTGACCGTCTTTTTCAAACGGGTGGGATCGATAGAAAAATGAGCGCGGATTGAATACTTTGTCGGGCAGGTAGAGGCAAACATAGGCTGCGGAGAAGTTGATAACAATCCAGAGCACAAAACACAGGACAATGGTCCACCCAGTGGGCAGAAAAAAGATTCTCACACTTGATTCTCCCCGGTGACAACCCGACCTTTCCACTTGACTGGCAGTCCCAGGATCTTAGACACAAGAGAGAGAAAAAAGATTATCATGAAGCCTATGCTCAGGAACGGGAAGAAAATGATGGGAAGTTGCTGGTAACTACCGATCTTCCTCGCTAAAACGCTGAGTACAATTACCCAAAGCAGGTAAAGCAGCCCATAAGCGATGATCATTGGCTGATTGTCACTCACTGCAGCGTGTATGAGATAAAAAGGCACATTTGCCATCGATCCTAACCAAAAGAAAGCCATAATGAAGGCAGCGACAGGGGTTTTGGCGGCACCGACGGCAAAATTCTTTATCCAGCCCTCAAGCAGGCTACGCAGCCCTCCTGGGTACATTCTGTAGGAAACATCCTCATCTCCCATAAAAAGCTGAAACGGAAGCTGCCTTTCCCGCAACTTTTGTCCAAAAGCCATATCCTCAACGACAAACTGGCGCACGCTTTCATGACCACCGATTTTATCGTAATCCGCTTTGGAGATGAGCAGCACCGGACCGTGCACGCCGATAGTGGTCTTCCAGGGGAGGGTGGTGCCATTTGCAGCAATCTGGACCAGGTTAAAAACCAGCGAGAGCTGTTCATACAGTCTGTTAGTTTTATGGAAGGGCTGAACGGAAATGGTGCATTGGCAGGTTTGATAAGCCCGCATCAGCCGGGAGAGCCCAGCCTGACGGAGCCTGACATCTGCATCGAGGAAGAGCAGGAACGATCCGGTAGCCAGATCTGCGCCATTCTGGCACGCCCAGGTCTTCCCGGTCCAGCCTGCGGGTTTATTGGGTAAGTTTATCAGGGTTACGCCTAAGGATTGCGCGACTTTGGCGGTCCCATCCGACGAGTCATCGTTTGCACAGATGATCTCGAGAGGTCTGAGCGATTGTGCTTGCAGGTCCTTCAGCAGTAGTTTCAGGTTCTCTTCTTCATCCCGGGCTGGAATAATGATTGAAACAGCTGGAGAGTCACTCTCGTCATCGGGTAAGGGCAACTTCGGGAATCGATAAAACAGGAGCACGGAGAAGGCAAGCCCCATGCACATAATGATGAGATTGACTGTTTCAAAGGTCATGACTATTAACGCTTAAGCGCTTTGATCACCGCGTCGGATGCCATTTTTCCGGTCATGACTGAGATCGGAACTCCAGATGGGCTAAAGGTCCACTGCCCGCACTGCAGCACGTCCTGGATGGGCGTTGTGATGGACTTGGACATCGTCTTAAAACGGTTTTCCGACGGCATTTTTGGGTTGGTGAAAGCCCAACCAACGATCGCGCCTTGTTTGCTGCCGGTACGGTGTTCAATCGTCAGGGGGGTCGACGAGAAGCTGAAAAGAGTTTTTTTGTTCAGATCAGGCAAGAGATGTTTTTCCAGGACTTCAATGATCTTTTGATTGCAGAACTGTTTAAATTCATCATACTGACCCGCGTCAGAGAAGCGGCGCACCAGGCTGTAATCCATCAATGAGCTGATAACCATGCCCGTTTTTCCTTGCGGGGCGAGGGAGGGATCGCGCAGGGAGGGGCAGGAGATCTCATAGGTAGTCTTTTCGAGGTAAGCCCCCAACCATTCAAGCAGACTGTCATTTCCGTGCTCAGCTGCAGTCTCCCAACTGCCGAGCATATGCATCCCTTGGGTGTCGGGGGTGTAGAAGGCGTGGGTGCCGACGCGCTCCTTCACATAGTCTTTTTCCAGGTTGACGCCCAAGAAAAGTGTGTAAATGGAATCTGAACCTTTGCCGGCTTCGGTAAGCGAGCGCTGCTGCTCGACCTTAGGATCACTTGTCCCTGAAACGATCTTATAGAGCGAACTCTGGTCGGCTGCCCAAACAAGCTTCTTGTAGCCTGCTTTTTGATCATTGGAGAGCAAAACTTCATGCGCTTGTGAATCGACGCTGATGACGGAGGTGTTGGTCAAAATCTCGCCACCAGCTTCGACAACTTTTTTAGCAAGCTCCTCCACAAGCCTCCCGGTTCCACCCATGGGGTAGAAGTAATCAAGATAAAGCCCGAAATAGCTCAAGGCAAAAAATGTAGGGGTGTCTTCAAAGAAATGCTGAGCGATCATGCCAATCAGCGCGTCGTTATTGGTAAATCGCCTTAAATAGCTGTTGACTGGCTCGTTGAGCTTTGCGATTTTGCGCATATTCTTTTGATACTTGATGAACCAGGGCAGAAGTGTCTTTGTCAGGTATTCCTTGTCGCGCATGTCTTCAGTAAACAGGGGATTGTCGATCCCGTAGAGCACGTCCAGGTAGACAATGATCTTATTGATTTCTTCAATAATGCGGTCAACATCAGCAGCGTTTTCAGGGAAGATCTCTTTGAGCAGGTTGGCATAATCTTGCAGGCTCTCACGGGAATGCATCCTGACCCAGCGGTCAACAATTCCTATGGTTATCGGATTGTCGGTAACCTCCATTTTTATTCCAAGGCTTCTCATCATCGGATGAAGAATCCCGGAATTCACGAAGGCGCGTGCTCCGGCATCGAAAGCAAAACCCTCGTGCCAGAAGGTGCTCACCAAGCCGCCTAATTTTTCCTGTTTTTCAACCAGAAGGGTGCTTTTCCCAGCGCGGGAGATGTAAGCGGCGCTTATCAGCCCGGCGATCCCACCACCAACCACAATCACGTCGTATGTTTCTTTCATGCCAAAGCCTCAATAAAATATGCAATAATTTCCTGGTTGGCAACCGGCTCCTCGCCGTCGAGATTCCAGGTGCAATACCTTTCACATTGCGCGTGAATTTTCTGGTGAGCCGAAGCCTTCAACCAACACTTTCACGCCCAGAGAATTTTCCCAACTCCCATGCGCCGCATGACGTTTTGCAGATCAGTTGACTGATCCCTGAAGCAGCTATCATAGCGTAATTTGAATTATTTTACTATGATTAAGCAAAGGTTTTAAATGTTTGGGGTAATTGATGGAGGTGTTGGTATGCATAATGATTTTTCAGGGAAACTCTTAAACTATGTACAAACCATTGTGCAAAAGCCCTCAAATGGTAAACTTTTAGCAGTGAACATTATTCAACTAAAAAAAATAAAGAGGATCATATGGAAAAAAAATATCAAGACTTACGCCGCTTCAATCTGTTCATGGGGTTCCTGCATCTTATTCAGGGTATACTCATGATTGTGCTCAGCAATGACACAACTTATCCGATCTTTACGAATTTTCTGACCTTCAATCTTGAAACCCGAAAGTTGGTCCCTGACCCCCAGCTTTTCTGGGAAGTCCCCTTTGGCATTGCGGTGGCAATTTTCCTGCTCATTTCCGCCGTGGCGCACTTCTACATCTCGACGATCGGCTACAAACGCTACACAGGCTACCTTGACCGCAAGATGAACCCCATTCGCTTCTACGAGTACGCCCTGAGCTCATCACTGATGATCGTCCTCATCGGGCAGCTGGTCGGCATCTGGGACCTGGGAAGCATCATCTTGTTGTTCTTCCTGAACGCGACCATGAACCTGTTTGGCATCATGATGGAATACCACAACCAATACACTGAAAAAACCAACTGGCTGTCTTTTGTTTACGGCAGCGTGGCGGGGATCATTCCCTGGGTTGTGATCATGATCTACTTCCTCAGCGCACTCAACTCCGCAGGCGCCAAACCGCCGGCCTTTGTTTACGCGATTATTCCGACCATTTTCGTCTTCTTCAATTCCTTCGCGATCAACATGATCTTGCAGTACAAAAAGGTTGGCGCATGGAAGGACTACCTCGTGGGTGAGAGAGCCTACATTATCCTCAGCCTGGCTGCCAAAACAACCCTTGCATGGATGATCTTCGCAGGCACGCTCGCACCAATATAGACCTCGATACCTTTGCCAGGCCAGGCTCACCCCGAGCCTGGCTTTTTTTGTTTTTCCTCAAATGTGTGGCAACGGTGTGAAACCTAAAGGTAGAATACTCCAATTTGTGGGCCGATATTTTATAGCGGCATCAAGTTTGCGTAGAGCGATCAAAATGAATGAATGGAGCTGGTCTTTTCAACCAGCTCCATTTTCTTGTTTATGACAAGCTACTTGGTAAAGAGCTTAATTATGCTTCTTTAAAGATATCTCTGGGTTTGCCGATGTTCAGCAGAGCATTCAGCAAAATGCCAAAGATAGCGGCAGTTGCCAGGGCGGGCAGTTGCATTCCGAAGAATGGGATCATGCCGCCGAAGTGATACTGACCACCAATTGCGATGACAGAAATTGTGGCGATGACAGCGATATTTTTGGCGCTGAACATGTCAACCTGTTTGTCAATCATGATGGCGATACCCTGGGCAGCGATGGCGCCGAACAGGTAGATTTCCAAGCCGCCGATAACGCTCAGGGGGATGGAATAAATGGCTTTCACCAGGGGGGTGAAGCAGGCAATGATCATGGCGATGGTCGCCGCAGTGATCAGGACCGGCACGGAGAACACGCGGGTGATTGCCATAGCGCTGATATTTTCTCCATAGTTGGTTCCAGCAGGACCGCCCATGAAACCGGCTACCATGTCGCCAATACCGTCACCGATCAAGTTGTCGCCAAGACGATCTGCAAGATCATATTTCTTCTTGCTGCCGAGTTTCCTTGCCAGATCATTCACGTAAACATCCAACTGATAGATGTGCGCAGTGGATTCTGGAATGGTGGCAAGGGCAACAGGCATGATAGCGAGGGCGGCTGGCCAGTAGATCGTCGGAACGGTAAAGTGCGGCAGGGCAAAGATACCCTGGCTGGCGACAGTCTCAGGAAGCTGTCGGAAAAGATCACTACCAGTTGCGACAGTCAGGATGCCAGCGACAATTACGCCAACGATCATACCGAGGAAGAGCGGCAGTTGTGAGAGGAAGCCCTTGAGGTAAACTGAGAAAACAATCGTCGCAATCAAGGTAACCAGGGAAACAATCCAGGGCAAGTTGTTGACAAAACCAGGACCAGCAACTGCAGGGGCTGCGTCAGCCATGGCGTTTCCAGCCAAGGTCAGGCCAATGACCATGGCAATGGGACCGGTAATTGAGGCGGGAAGCACTTTGTCAATCACATCCTTGCCAAGTTTCTTGACGAGGAAACCAGCAGCGATTGAAATCAGACCGGACATGACAATACCGAAGGTCACGATGGCGATCGTCTCATCCGGGAGGATTGCTACGCTTCCCAGGTAATCGGCACCGACCAAACCAACGATAGCTCCGATGTATGAGAAACTGGAGCCATAATACAGGGGGATTTTGCCCTTGGTCACCAGGATGAAACACAGTGTGGCAAAACCGCTGGCAAAGATGGTAGTTGAAATATGGAATTTGGTGATGAGGGCTACGGTAATCGTGGCAGGGAACATGACAATGACCTGCTGGATTGCGTAGAGTAACAATTTCCAGAATGGAGGGGTCTCATCTGGAAGGTAACCTAGCGTACTATCTGATTTAGTGAACCAACCCATTATCTTTCTCCTTATATTTAGTAATAAAGTTTTATGATACTGTCAGTCGATTGCTAAAATATTTTTTCTATAGATTTGCTCCTTTCCTCCCATCGCCATGCACCTTTTTGGGTGCATGGCTTTGATGGGGGATGTCAGGTATGGTTGATTATTCAATCCTGACGTCCTAATAACAGCCAGGCAGGCAGTTGACATCAGTACAAAGGATGGATTCCTTGCCGCTTAGAATGCCCAAAACGATAGCTTCCGGAGAAAGCGGCAAAACATGAAAGTTGATGCCCAGGGCGTCATAAACTGCATTACCGACCGCAGACGGAACCGAAATCATGGGGTGTTCTCCCACACCGCGCGCGCCATAAGGGCCGTTTTTCTGTGGGTTTTCGATATAGATCGGAACCACTTCAATTGGCATGTCTTTCATAGTTGGGATTTTATTGTCGGTAAATGAAGGATTCAAAAGGCGGTTATCCGGACTAAATTTGTAACCTTCCAGTATTGCAGAGCCCAGACCTTGTAAAACACCTCCGCAGATCTGCCCATAGATCAATTTTTCATTAATAACCTGCCCAATATCAAAGGCTGAAGTTACTTTGAGGATTGTTATACTGCCTGTTTCCACATCAACTTCCAGGTCTACTGCGTGGGCACCAAAGGTCCAAACAAGAGCTGGTTTTCCCTGACCAGTTTCATGGTCGAGGTTTGTCAGCCCATCTGCCATATAGACACCGTGTGAAATCAATGGTCCACCAATACCACTCCCGTCTGGATATTGATAGCCAAGAGCTAATTGTTCATAAGTAATGCGACGTTCAGGGTTGTGAACATGATAGATATAGCCACCACCGTGTGCCAGATGGTCGGCAGTAGAGTGAAGCACCTGAGCGGCAATGTCTTTCATTTGGCGTAACATGTCGCGACTGGCACGGATTACAGCATTACCGCCCATGAAAGTGTATTTGGAAGCGACTGTATTCCAGTCATAAGGATTGGTCTGGGTGCTTAAGTTTTCAACCACCTCGACCCTGTCGATCGGGAGATCCAATTCCTGAGCGGCGATTTGAGCCATGGTAGTGTTTGCGCCCTGACCGTAATCAATTGCGCCAATCATCATCTTGACCCGGCCATCACCCGTCATCTGCATAATAACAGAAGTCGAGGTGTTGGCTGGCATGGCAGGGGCTTTCTGAAGCACCGCGAAACCTTTCCCGCGCACTTTACCAGTTGCCCACTCTTTCCTCCGTTCCTCCTCGGTTTTGCGGCCAGTCCATCCGATTTCCTTGACGACTGCTGCAAGGCAATCTTTAACACTACCACTGCTCTCGCTAATCAATTCACCACTTATGGTTCGTGATCCAGGTTCCAGCAAGTTTTTCATGCGCAGGTCAAGTGGGTCTATTCCTAATTTTTGAGAAATGATGTCCATCTGGCGTTCGATCGTCCAGTGGGTTTCAAGATGCCCAAAACCACGGTAAGCTGTGCTAAAGACTTTATTGGTGTAGATGGTTTTGGATACTACGGCAGCATTTTCAATATCATAGGGCCCAATGCCTGAGTAAACCGCAGTTTTGCCGACATTGACGCCGTAATCTGCATAAGCGCCACTATCCCAATCGTAAACGACTTTGACAGCAGTGATCTTGCCATCTTTTTTTGCGCCAGTTATGATGTGACCGCGCATGCCAGCTCTTGTAGGAAGTTGGTTGAATTCTTCTTCACGGGTGGGGATCAACTTAACGGGAGCTCCGTTGGCTGCTTTTGAAAGCAAAGTAGCAAGCGGTTCAAGATGAATGCCGGCCTTTCCGCCGAAGGCTCCACCAACAAAGGGGATATTAACTTCAATATCTGACTCTGAGATTTTGAAACTATGCGCCAGCATTTGACGCAGAGCAAAGGGGGATTGTGCTGATGACCAGACAACAATTCTGTTGGAGTATGGATCTGCCTGCACAATGGTCACATGAGTTTCCATGGGAGCGTGCGCTACCGCTGGCATTGAGAATTCACTTTCTACTACAATATCTGCTTCTTGCAGAGCCTTATCTACATCGCCTCGTTTGGCTTTGTTCAAGCTGGCAATATTGGAATCTTTTTGAGGAAAGAAAACACCCTCAACATGTTTCAGCTCGTTGATATCCTCGTGAACGAGAATGTCACCCTCCAAGGCTTCATCAACATCGAGTACAGGTTTAAGGGGTTCGTAGTCCACTTTAATAAGGGAGATAGCCTTCTCGGCGGTTTGTAAATCAACCGCAGCTACAGCGGCAACAACTTCTCCCTGATAACGCGTTTCTCCCTTGGCCATTGCCAATTTATCCTGCATGTAGAGGCCGACCAGGATGTCAGTTTCCTCACCGGTAATAACAGCCTTCACACCTGGCAGTGCTTTGGCGGCACTGGTATCTATTGAAAGAATTTTCGCCCGGGCGTGTGGAGAGAGCAGCCATTTACCATATAACATCCCCGGTAAATCCAGGTCAAAAGCGTACTGTGCCTGACCGGTTACCTTTTTTTGAGCATCTTTGCGAGAATAAGGCTGACCAACGTGTTTGTAATCCGATTGGTAATTTGAGTGATCCATTATTACTTCAACTCCTTTCGTTCACGCTCAGCCGCTTTTTTTACTGCCTTCAAGATGGGCAAGTATCCGGTGCAGCGGCATAAGTTGCCTGCCAAAGCCTCCTTGATTTCTTCTTCAGATGGATCAGGATTACGGTCGAGAAGAGCCCGGGTGGACATTAGAAATCCTGGAGTGCAAAACCCGCATTGTAGGGCATCTTCGCTGATAAATTCTTCCTGCAAAATCGAAATTCTGCCGTCTTTTGCCAGACCTTCAACAGTAAGGATCTCAGCTCCATCAGCTTCAATTGCCAGGATAATGCATGACGTCACAGCTTTGCCGTTCATGATGACTGTGCATGCGCCGCATTCACCTTCACCACAACTCTCTTTGGTGCCAAACAACTTAAGGCGATCACGAAGAAAATGAAGCAAGGTCATGGTGGGGTCAATTGTGTCACAGATCTCGACTCCATTAACTACGCAAGTCAGAGAAACCTTACGCTGGTTCGAAGCGATGTGCTCATCGAGCAAGGAACATTCCTTATGATCAACCATGGTTATCCTCCTTTGTGATCAGGTGCGACAAGCCGCGTTTTAAAAGTACAGACGCCATTTGCAGGCGGTATTGTGCTGAGGAGCGCACATCGGTGATTGGACGGATATGTTGTTTTATTTCTTCCGCAGCCCATTCAACCGTTTCTTGATTCAGTTCCCGCTCATTGATTTTTTCTTCAAGCGCGAAAAGTCGAAGGGGGGTCGGGGCAACGGCACAAATGCCAACAGCCACCTTGCCATCAGGCTTGATCCGGCTGGCCACACCAACTGTTGCGAGATCATGCCCGCGGAGCCTTGCCTGGCGTAAGTAAATGCTCTTATCGCCATCCCCTGGATCGGGCAATTGCACCGAAATCACCAATTCGCCGCGCTGCAGCACTGTGCGTTTTACACCAGTGAAGAACTCGTGTAGTGGAACCTGGCGCATGCCTTGAGGGCCGGCTATGTTGACCACAGCGTCGTAAACCAACAGAGCGGGGGGAAGATCTGCGCCCGGGGAAGCATTACAAATATTGCCGACTACTGTGGCGCGGTTGCGCAGTTGGAACGATGCCAGCGATGCTGACGCCTGGTTCAGGGCAGGATATTTTGCCTTGACTACTTCCGAGTCAACCACAGTATTAACCACAACAGAAGCGCCGATTGTTAAACCGGCGCCATCAATGAATTCCAATTCAGCCATCTCGGGGAGCCCTTTGATGTCCACTATGTGTTCAGCGTTGATGAGATTTCTGCGCAGCAGAATCATCAAATCAGTGCCGCCTGCCAGGACAAAGGATTTATCTTCTTTCTCGAGATATTGAACTGCTTCATTGAGGTTGTGGGGCTTAAGGTATTTAAACCTACTTAACATTAAAAGCCTCCTTTCATACCCATAAACCATGTTCTTCGCTTTTTTTGCGCACTTGTTTATGGTTTTTGTGCGTGAGATATCAATAAATTGATATCTGATATGGTCGTAAGTACATCAATTCTAACATATAGCAATAAGACTCCCGATTGTTAATATTAACAATTATTGAGCCTGATGATTGATAAATTTTAGAAAATATCACAATGAATCACCCACAATTGGCGCTTGCCGTTTTGGATATTTCTGTTCATACTGGCTGGAAATTTCGATCAGACGAGCCTCACTGCCCGGCAGACCAAAGAGCTCAAAACCAACAGGTACGCCGATGGGAGCATGCGGTGTGGGAGCGGAGAAACCAGCCGGCAGACAGATTGAAGGGAAGCCGGTAATTGCCGCGAGCGCTCCATTGCGCTGCGACTGACTCTCACCTACCCGGCAAACCAGCTGCTGCTGGTGCGGAAAGATTAAGGCATCAAGCTGATGCGTGGCAAAGAGCGACTCGATCTGCTTTTGCAGTAAGGCGCGTTTTTCTAACCTTTCCCCGTACTCAGGCGCGCTTATGTCCAGCTGGTTGGCGTAAACGAGATTGTCCTTGATCCCGGGGTGGTGCAAGCCACTTTGCAAAATGGCATCAATGCTTGGATAGGGTGCATGAACAGATTCCAGGTAATGGTTGAGATGCGCTTTGAGTTCGTATAAATGCACACTGATATTGTTGACCAAGTGAATGATCTCAATGCGATCCTCGATGTCGATAACCTCAAAATCCATCTCGCCCAGTTCTTTTATCACCTGAGCCATGACACGGTTGACTTCATCGTTGACCGGTTCGGAGCCAAAAAAGGATCTGAGCACGCCGATGCTTGGTCTGCCCGACCCGTGGATTTCCGGTAAATCGCGGACAGCAATCACCTTCAAAACAGCGGCCGCGTCAGCAACAGTACGAGCCATCGGTCCAGCTGTATCCTGGGTGAGGGAGTAGGGCACAATGCCGTCAGCACTCACCAAACCAACAGTTGGACGGATCCCCACCAGGTTATTCGCGCTGGAGGGGGAGCGTATGGAATTGATCGTGTCGGTTCCGATCCCGACCATGCCAAAATTAGCCGCCAGGGCAGCACCCGTGCCGCCGCTTGAGCCACCGGGTGTGCGGGTCAGGTCATAGGGATTGTAAGTCTGACCTTTGATCGAGCTGATCGATTCACCCCAGATGGCAAACTCATGCAAGTTTGTTTTTGCTAGGATGATCGCTCCGGCAGCTTTCAGGCGCTTCACCAGATCCGCATCCTTACCGGTTGAAAAGCCCCGAAGGCTCAAACTCCCGGCAGTAGTCGGCATATCCGAAGTCTCGATATTGTCCTTAAGCAAAACCGGGACGCCGTGCAGACTCCCGCGCAGTTTGCCGGTTGCACGCAGATAGTTATCGCATTCTCTCGCCAATTTAATCGCGGCTGGATTGACACAAATAATGCTGGATAGAACTTCATCAAATCGTTGGATCCGATCAAGGTAAAAGGCTACCAGATCTTCGGAAGTCATTTGTTTTTCAAGCAAAAACTGGTGGTATGCGGTGATGTTGAGTTCCAACATATCACTATTGTATCCTGAACTGTTTGATTGATTGCTAGAAATTGCTTCATTTGCCTATTTAACTACTCACGTTGTGATAAATTAACATAGATTAGCCCGAATTGACCTTGCTAATTGTATTGTTATTACAATGAAACTATCAGGTTTTTTCGGTACAATATTTATCAGGATGAGAAACGAAATATGCTAAAAGCACTAAAGGTTCGTTTACGTGACATCCTCAATGTGGATTTGCTGGCTGGCGCAAAAGTAATAGCTGGCGAAACGGGGATGGACAATGTAATTACCTCAGTCAACGTTATGGAGGTGCCAGACATTGTTGATTGGGTCAGACCGGGGGAACTCTTACTAACAACAGCTTACTCAATTTCCAACAACATTGAAGCCTTCAACACCCTCCTGCCCAAATTTTCAGAGAAGGGGGTGTGCGGCATGGGCATCAAAATGAAACGCTACATCAATGAATTGCCGGAAAGTGTGATTGAAACGGCCAATCGGCTGGCATTTCCGATCATCGAAATCCCATCGGATGTGTCTTATGGGGATTTGATGAAACAGGTTTTCACCTACATCATCGGCGAGCAGACCCTCTTACTGGAAAAGATCAACGCATTTAATAACCAGATCAGGGATATCATGCTCCGCCGTGGAGATATGGAGGAATTTGCCAAACTTGTGAGCCAGGTTTTTCATTCCCCTACCCTGATCTCCGACCAGGTGCACAAGAGCTTTGTGTTCCATGCAGAGGATAAGGCGTGGGAAGCCATACTCAAGCGGGTGATTCCTGCAGCGTTAAACAACATGGGCATCCTGGCTGAACCAGGCTTCCTGGATATCCGCACAAATTTTGACCAGATTGATGGCGAAAAGGTCAAACGCTTCAGCATACCGATCTTCTTCGAAGAGAACCTCTACGGACATATCTATATTTGGGACACAAACAGCCAGATCAATCCGGGCGACCTGTTTGTAATTCAATCTGCCACCTCCCTGATCGCACTGCACATTGTAACCAAGCTGACTGTAACACAGCGTGAGAATGTCCACCGGACAAAATTTTTTGAGCAACTACTGAGCAATAAACCTGAATCGCAAGCCGGAGCAATTCTGGATGCTGAGTATTACGGTTTCAATCCGGATGCACACCACCAATGCCTGATCTTAAGGCTGGATTATCAAGACAACGCACTCTCGATGTCTTCCCGTAAGCGCAGGATCCAGGAGACGAGCCTGATCCTGACGGGAATCCTCAGTTATATCCAACAAAAGGCATCATTCCGTTACATCTGGGTAACCAAACCCAATGAAATTTACTTTCTGCTTGAGTTCGATCCGAACCTCAGCGCGGAAACCCGCGCCGCGCAAACCAGGCAATTTGTCTACGCGCTGCTTGAGGCGGCAAGGGAACTGAAGGTTGATGAGCATTGTTTTGTTGGTGTGGGGCGGGCATATCCTGGTTATGATAAGCTCAGCGACAGCCTGCATGAGGCGCAGCAGGCTGTGCGCATTCTGCAAAGCAGCAAGACGGAAAACAGAGCGCATTACGCCTTCTATGAAGAAATGGGAATCGCGCGCTTGTTTGGCGCGCCTGAAATCCGGACAGACTTGTTGAGTCATGCCGATCAGGTGCTTCAGCCCATTTTGAAATACGATGCGGAACATGACGGGAAATTGCTGGAAACCGTCCGGGCTTATTTTGAACACGGCGGCAATCTGCGCAAGATCTCCGAAATGCAATTTTCCCACTACAACACGGTTGTTTATCGGATCAATCGGATTCGTGATACCCTAAAGATTGACTTGAAAGATCCGGAGACGGCCTTTTCTATTCAATTTGCGCTTAAGATCCGTGACCTAATTGGTTGAAATGTCGAGTAAAGAGATGAACGCGATAACTGCTGCTGATGACCTGCTTGAATTCCTTGAGGATCACCCAAGCTTTGTAGCACGTGTTCACTCCATCTTTCCCCATGCTGTGAATTTATTGGTCTTGGAGGACGCATTGGTCACGCTCACAAACCAGGATGACATCACGCCGATGGGGTTGAAGGTGGATTGCGACACAAGCTTTGCGGAATTTATGCAGGCGGGCGATGAGATCGTTCTGGATATTGACCGGTTCACAGCGGCAAATGGCCTCATTACAGTAAACCTGCGGAACGCGGAAGTTTGGGAAACCCGGTCAATGCTGATCCTGGATGCTCTTCCAGCAGAAACTGTTTCCCAAACCAGATTCAGGTTGATGAGGTGGCTTGAGAAGCAATCCGTTCAGGGATTGCTGCCACTTCTACCGCGTCTGACGCGCCAAGCGATGAGTAGTAAACCTGCAAACGACAATCTTTATAGCCGACATATTGCTGATGATCTCGAAGCCTTCACGCAAGCCATCAACTCATCCGATTGGGAGCCTGCCTTGCATTTAGCGGATCGCTTAATTGGGTTTGGGATGGGATCCACGCCGGCTTGCGATGATTTCCTGGCGGCCTATATGGTTGTTCTTAGAATCGCGAATGAGTTAAACCCTGCTCGTTTCCCTTGGGTCCGGGAGTTCAATGATATCATCGCCAGCAAGGCAAACAAGCGCACCACTTTGATCAGTGCCAATATGCTCAGGCATGCCTCGGAAGGGAGAGTCAGTCTTAATCAGCAACAACTTCTTCAGGCTTGCCTCTTTAAAAGTGATAAGGATCTGATCCTCCTGGCCGAAAAGGTGTTGCAACATGGAGCAAGCTCAGGTGGAGATTTTCTGCTGGGATTGGTCTGTGCCTTGGAGTGGTATCAAAATGCGATCACTGAAATATCAAAGGAAGGAGATAAGACATGGGTTGAGTACAAGCGACTGCAACCTGTGCCAACACTATGACCATACATACAAGTATTAAGAAGAATGCCTATTACGACTCAGTCACGCTGATGCTGCTTTCGCGTCAGTTGCAGGAATTAGCAGGTGTTGAAGATGTGTTGGTGGGGATGGGCACCGAATTAAACCTGGACCTGGCCAGAGATCTTGGCCTGGAGACCGGCGAGTTTGACACATTAACTCCTAATGACCTGTTCATTGCAGCCAAAATCGATGAAGCACAGATTTCGATGAAAGCAGTCGAAGACGCCTTCAATGCGTATCTTAACAAAAGCGCGGAGTCTGATAGCGACGAAGACTACCAGCCACCCTCATTAAGCTCCGCTATCCAGGCTTTGCCCGGGGCTAACATGGTGCTGGTGTCGGTTCCGGGTCAATATGCGGCGGCGGAGGTTGAAGACGCGCTGGATGCGGGACTGCACGTCATGCTCTTTTCTGATAATGTGCCGGTTGAGGATGAACTGCGCCTCAAGCAGAAAGCGGTTGAAAAAGGACTGCTCATGATGGGCCCGGACTGTGGAACGGCGATCATCAATGGTATCCCTCTTTGTTTTGCCAATGCCGTCAGGCGGGGGAAGATTGGCGTGGTTGGCGCCTCGGGCACCGGAACGCAGGAAGTCACAGTCCAGATTCACAAGCTTGGTGAAGGACTTTCGCAGGTCATCGGCACTGGCGGGCGCGACCTCAAGGAGCAGATCGGCGGGCTGATGATGATCCAGGGTTTTGAGTCCCTGATTGCCGATCCTGAGACTGAATTGATCGTTCTGATCTCCAAACCGCCGGATCCATCCGTGGCAGAAAAGATTTACCAGATCGCAAAAAGCAGCCCTAAACCCGTGGTGATCGACTTCATTGGCGGGGATAGGAAGGCAATTGAGGCGGTCGGGGCAATCCCCTGCATCAGCCTCGAAGATGCTGCTCAGAAGGCTGTCAAGCTACTCCGCGGGCAGGAGTACGAAGACTTTACTGGTTTCTCGCTGCCCGAAGAACAGATCGAACAGATTGTTGAAAAAGAAGCCGCAAAGTTGAAGGGCGACCAAACAGAATTGCGCGCGCTCTTCACCGGCGGCACGCTGGCAGATGAAGCCATGAAGCTCTTAGGGGATCATTACGAGATTTACTCCAACATCCCCCTCTCACCAGAGATGGCGATTGAGAACCTGCCCGAAGGGCGCGGTCATATTTGCCTGGATCTTGGAGAGGATGAGTTCACCCGCGGCAGACCGCACCCAATGATTGATCCCCAGACCCGGACAGAATTTTTCGAGTCCCACGTGGATGAGAAAACCGCTGTGATTTTGGTGGACGTGGTGCTCGGTTTTGGCTCCTACAAAGACCCGGCAGGGGCAGTAGCTGACTCTGTGCGTGAAATTCGCCAGCGCTTATCGAACCAGGGCAAGGATGTGGTCGCGATTGCGTCAGTTTGCGGCACCGAGCTGGACAGGCAGGACTTGAACAAATCGATCACAACCCTTGAAGCCGCAGGCATCATTGTTCTGCCTTCCAACGCACAGGCAGTCCGCCTGACTGATAAAGTAATGCAGCGTATTATGGAGAAAGGAGCAGGGGATGTCCGTTAACGACCTCTTTAAGCAGGAACTCAAAGTTGTCAATCTTGGCTTAAAGTCTTTCTATAGCGACTTAAAGAGCCAGGGAGTCACAACCGTGCAGGTAAATTGGAAGCCAAAAGCAGGCGGCAAGAAGAACATGCTCAACCTGCTGAGTAAGATCAACAAGGTCAAACAATCGTAATTCGAAAGGAGCGAGACATTGATAGATATTATCGAAAAAGCAAATAAGGAAGCTCTGGAGATCATCCAGAATGGACAGCCGACGCTGATCGGCTTAGGTGTGGCGGGAGAAGTCATTCCAGGCATGGAAAAAGATCTGTTTCTCCATGCGGGTCCCCCGATCACATGGGAGAAGATGTCTGGTCCGCTGAGGGGCGGCGTGATGGCTGGCCTGATTTATGAGGGTCTGGCCTCGACCCCTGAGGAGGCAGCTGAATACGCAGCCTCCGGAAAACTCAGATTTGAGCCCTGCCACCACCACGACGCGGTGGGTCCGATGGCAGGCATTGTGACCCCAAGGATGCCAGTCTGGATCCTGGAAAACACGGCTTACGGCAACCGGGCCTACTGCACCTTGAATGAAGGTCTTGGCAAGGTGCTGCGCATGGGCGCTTATGGACCGGAAGTGATCAAGCACCTGCAGTGGATGGAGAGTGTGCTTTATCCTGTGCTGAAGGAAACCATTGAAATTCATGGTCCCATTGACCTCAAAACCATGATCGCGCAGGCAGTGCAGATGGGCGACGAGGCTCACAACCGGAACAAGGCAGCAACCTCATTGCTGATCCGGGAGATTGCTCCCTGCATCCTGAAAACCTCATTCAGCAATGAAGATAAAATTGCTGTTTTGGAATTCCTGAACAGCAACGACCACACTTTCTTGAATCTTTCCATGCCGGCTGCCAAAGCCACTTTGGAACCTGCCGGGAAAGTGAAGTACTCAACCATCGTCTATACCATGGCGCGCAATGGCACCGAATTCGGAATTCGAGTAGGTGGGCTTGGTGATCGCTGGTTTACTGCTCCAGCCGAGATCATCGATGGCTTATTCTTCCCGGGCTTTACAAAGGAAGATGCCAACCCGGATGTCGGCGATTCCTGTATCACGGAAACACTCGGCCTTGGCGGTTTTTCGATGGCAACCGCGCCGGCGATTGTGCAATTCGTTGGTGGCACGCCCAAAGACGCGGTGCGCTACACCACCAGCATGTATGAGATCACCACTGAAGAAAGCAAGGCTTATAAACTGCCTCCCCTGAACTTCAGAGGCTCGCCAACCGGCATCGACATCCGCAAGGTCATCGAAACCCAGGTGCTGCCTATCATTAACACTGGCATTGCTCATAAAGACCCCGGCGTGGGTCAGGTAGGCGCGGGCATAGTGCGCCCACCGATGGCATGCTTTGAACAGGCTTTGGAAGCGTTTGTAAACCTCCTTGAAGACGAAGGTCTTCTGGAGGACTAATCTATTGGAGGAACAATGATTAAAAATTGGGACAAAATTAAGGTTTACGATTTATCACAGAACACAAGTCACCTCACACCACCCTGGCCGACCTACGAGCCACTGCAAGTAAAGTTCTTCAAACGCCTTAGCCCAAATGGGGCAAATGGCATGCTCATCACCACCTCAAACCATGTGGGCACCCACCTGGATGGTCCACTGCATTTTGATACCTCCGGGCGCGACATTGCCTCGCTCGAGATGAATAAACTAATGGGTCCCGGTGTGGTCGTAGACCTGTCCGATATCGCTGAGGACTGGTCCATCTACACCCCTCAGGACATCATGGACCGTGTTGAGGTGAAAACCGGAGATATTCTCTACATCAACACCGGCTATCACCGCTATGGCTTTGATCAGCCCGAAGCTGACGAACGCCGCTACATGCTGCGCCATCCCGGTCCTTCAATGGACTTCATTGATTGGATCAAGGACATGAAAATCAAGCATATTGCCGTGGACTGTGGCTCAGCTGACCACCCCATGAACACCAAGATCCGTGATTGGGAGCCAAGTGAGGCTCAGGCTTGTGATGCCTACATGAAACAACGCTATGGCAAGGGTTTAAACGAGATTTATCCTTGGCCAGATACTTATCAGGCGATGCACATCAAGGTCTTCCCAAAACCTTGGGAAATTATCCATGTGGAGAACATTGGCGGTGAGATCGACAAGGTGCTGAATAAGCGCCTCATCCTGGGCACTTTGCCTTGGAAGTTCCAGTATGGCGAAAGCGCTTTCTGCCGCTGCATCGCTATTGACGAAGTAGAATAGCTTATAAAGAATTGAGTTTCAGAATCCCTTGCCGATAAGGGATTCTGAACGCTTGCATGACAAGAGTCGATTGGAGGAATAGAAATGGGCGCACTATCTGACATTAAAGTGTTGGACCTGACACGTGTTTTAGCGGGACCTTACGCAACCATGGTACTGGCAGACCTCGGCGCGGAAATCATCAAAGTTGAGCTTCCCGGAAAGGGGGATGATTCAAGGGCTTATGGTCCCTATAAGAATGGCGAAAGCGCTTATTTTATGAGCCTCAATCGCAATAAAGAGAGCCTCACCCTCAACCTGAAAGCTCCTGAAGGAAAAGAGATCCTCAAGCGTCTGGTTGAGAAAGTGGATGTTTTGGTTGAAAACTTTCGGCCGGGCACGATGGAGAAGTTGGGCTTGGGTTACGATGTCTTGAAGGAAATCAATCCGCGCCTGGTCTATGCTTCATCCACGGGCTACGGTCAAACTGGACCCTACAGCCAGCGTCCAGCTTATGACGCCGTGGTGCAGGCCATGGGCGGCATCATGAGCATCACCGGTCAGGCAGATGGCAAGCCAACCCGGGTGGGCACTTCCGTTGGCGACATTTTCGCCGGGCTTTTCTGCGCGATTGGCATCCTGTCCGCGCTGCACGAGCGCGAAAACTCCGGCAAGGGGCAGTTTGTGGACGTGGCTATGCTTGATTGCCAGGTCGCCATCCTCGAAAATGCCATCTCACGCTATGAATTTACCGGGGAAATACCCCGCCCGATTGGCAATCGGCATCCATCGATCGTCCCCTTTGAACCCTTTGACACACTGACTGCTCCGATCATGGTGGCGGCGGGGAATGACCGCTTGTGGGTAACTTTATGCGATCTGATGGGGCTAGGCATTGCCAGCGATCCGCGTTTTATTACCAACCCGCTGCGGAATGAGAATTATCAGGCTTTGCGTCCGATTTTGGCTGATAGGTTCATGACCAAAACTGCAGAAGAGTGGCAGTTTATGTTTGATGAAGCTGGTATTCCCTGTGGACCGATCAACACGGTGGATAAGGTGGTAAAGAATGAACAGGTGGTTGCCAGGGAGATGATCCTCGAAGTCGAGCACCCGGTTGCCGGCACCACGCGCATACCCGGCATCCCGATCAAACTCAACCGGACGCCGGGCGAGATCCGCATGGCGGCGCCAGTGCTGGGTGCTGAAACTGAAAAAATCCTCAGCCAGTATTTGGGGCTAACATCTGACCAGGTGGCCGAATTGCGGGAAAAGCAAGTGATTTAAAATAACACAGGTGAGGAAAAAAGCCAGTCTTTTTCGAAAGCTAGCTTTTTTGCCTTGGAAGAGAGACACTTTACTCGATCAGAATGGCTGAACTTTCGGTTGGCTCCCCCAGCCATACCTCAAACCGGTTCTGTTCATGCAGATTGACGATTGCGATCTTCAGGTTGCGCCTTTTGTGATTCAGCGCAAGGTTTGCAAATCCGAGCGCCGGCGAGGAGTCTTGCAGGTTAGCCCTTGGATTCTTCACTTCTTTCAGAGGGACAAGAATAGTTTGTAGACAAACCGAACACATACCACGCCCTACTAAGAATCTTAATCGTAGCGGGGTAAGATCCATCGTTCCTCAGGATGACAAGAATCGTCTGTCATTCTGAGCGCCAGCGAAGAATCTTGATGGTAGAGGGGTAAGATGCTTCATTCCTCAGCCTGTTTTGTTGTAACCCGAGTTTCCCATTTTGCCAAAGAATCGTGATTTCAATAAGGAAAACGCTGTCCGTCAGGACGCTAAAAACAAATTCAAAGCCCTCATGGGTGAGGTTTACAGGTCGCATAGAAAGTAGGGCAAAAAGGACGGGTTTGACTCTGTGGTCAAACGATCGCATTGACAGAAAAGGAAAAACAGTTTTTGCAAGGATACTGAACTCTTTTCACAGAGAAGATTGTTGTTTAATCTGTCATTGCTTAGGAAATAGTACACTACCTGTTACAAAAGAGGTTTGCAATGACAGAGAATCCAGTTTTGGAATGAGAACCGTTTATATCAAAAGCGATTTATTGCTAATAACCCAAATCATGATTTTCAATTTGCCAAATACTATTGACAAAGCATCTGTCAATATACTATAATGGGTTATGAGAGCGCTCCCAAAAAAATCATTTGCGAGCTGACAGATAAGCCAAAACATGAATGATCTAAAACTTGAGGACATCGCAAAGCTTGCTGGAGTTTCCAGATCAACCGTTTCACGGGTTGTAAATGCCAGCCCAAATGTGGGGGCGGCAACGCGCAAGCGGGTGGAGAAGATTATTCAAACCACAGGTTATCATCCCAATGCGGCAGCCAGATCCTTGGCATCCCAACGCACCAACATGATCGGGTTGGTGATCCCCAGAACAACCAGCGCCTTTTTCACAGACCCTTACTTCCCGCATCTCACCCAGGGTGTGGCTTTCGCCTGCAACAATCATCACATGACCCTATCCCTTTTCTTGGTGGGCAACCAGGAAGATGAAAACGAAATCACGCCGCGCCTTTTGCGCCGGGGGATGCTGGATGGTATTCTGCTGCAATCCGGCAATTCAGACGACATGCTCTTCAGGCGATTGATCTCCTCGCATGTGCCTTTACTGGTTTTAGGGCGTCCTTTTGAGGAAAAATCCGTAAATTACATCGATGTGGACAACATTTCGGCGGCAAAAAACGCCACTTCCCACCTGATCAGGCTTGGTTATCAACGCATTGGCATGATTACGGGGGCAATTCGCAGCACTACATCGATTGATCGCCAGGCAGGCTTCAAGCAGGCGATGGCTGAGGCTGGTAAAACGATCGACCCGTCTTTGATCGTGGAAGGCGATTTTTCGGAGAACAGCGGTTATGTTGCCATGAAAAAGTTGCTTCCCTTCCGACCAGACGCGATCTTCGCGCAGTCAGATGTGATGGCAATTGGGGCGATGCGGGCTGTTCAGGAAGTCGGCTTGGATATTCCGAAAGATATAGCTTTTGTTGGGTTTGATGATCTACCGATTGCGTCTACTCTGCCAATCAAGTTGACCACCGTTCACCAACCTATTACTCATTTTGGTATCAAAGCAGTTGATCTGCTGATAGATATGATTGAAAAAGGTACTAAACCTGCAAAACGTATGATCCTTGATGCTGAACTGATCATACGCGATTCATGTGGAGGAAATTCAAATAACAGACCCATAGTTCAGGGGGTAGAATTCGAAGGGAGCGCTCTCAAAGCGCCGGCATAAACAGGAGGTGCAATTCATCATTAACACGTGTTTTTTGTCATTTGAATCACTAAAAAAACCATAAGGAGAAAAGGAAAGAAAATGAAACGTCTATTTGGATTTTTAGCAGTATTATTGGTCATGAGCCTTGTGCTCGGAGCTTGCGGCACTCCTGCTACACCCGCCACCGAAGCACCGGCTGCAGACGTCCCCGCTACCGGGGAAAAGACCGTCTTGAATGTCTGGTCTTTCACCAATGAAATTCTCACCATGGCAATTGCCTTCGAGAAAACTCACCCCGATGTGGATGTGGTTTACACCATGATCCCCATGACCAACGGTGAGTATCAAACCAAACTGCTCGCCACGCTCGGCACCGCTGGTGTTCCGGATGTGGTCGCGCTTGAGGCCGCATTTGTAAAGAGTTATGTCGAAAGCGATTTCCTCGCCGATATCGGCGACCTGCAGAAGTACGCGGAAGAACTTAAGGTGTACCCCTTCGTTTATGAAGTCGGTATGGCTGATGGTGTTCACAAAGCCTATGCTTATCAGGCTACCCCAGGCGCATTGTTCTATCGCCGCAGCCTGGCAAAGGAATACTTTGGCACTGACGATCCTGTAGAGATGCAGGAACTGTTGGGCGATTTCGACAAGTACATCGCTGCTGCAGAAGTCATCAAGGAAAAATCTGGCGGCAATACCTATATGGTATCCTCCAATGGCGATTTTCAGAACCTGTTCTTCGCCAATCGTGAACAACCCTGGGTGGTTGACGGCAAGTTGACCGTTGACCCGATGGTTGACAAAATGGTTGAGACCGTCAAGATTTTCCGCGACAATGGCTACGAAGCCCGCGCAACCCAGTGGCAGGAAGGCTGGTTCGCCGGCATGAATGACACCCTGACGGATGCCGCAGGAAATCCCAAGAAAATCTTCAGCTACTTCCTCCCCACCTGGGGTCTGCCCTATGTCTTGTATCCCAACTCCACCTCTTCAGACGGCGCCAGCACCACCAAGGGCGACTGGGCTGTTATTGAAGGACCTCTGCCCTATCAATGGGGCGGTACCTGGCTCGGTGTGATGAAGGAAACAACGAAAATGGACCTGGCAAAAGAGTTTGTTCGCTTCTGCACCCTGGATGAGGAAAACCTGACCAATTGGGCGACTGGTGTTTACACCAATGAATATCTGAAAGCCATCGATCCCACCGTTCCTGACGATCAATATCAGGCAGCTGGCGACTTTGTTGGCAGCCAGGTAGTTGTTGAGAAGATCATGGCTTCATTTGATGAGTCAGAAATGAGTAAATTCCTTGGCGGTCAGAACTCCTACGGCGGTTTTGCAGCTGCTGCGCCTTCAGTGAATGCTCGTTTGATGCAGGGCTCTGATGATGCAATTCAACGCGCTCTCAATGATCCTTTGAACTCGTACCTTGAGGGTACAATCACCCTGGATGAAATGTGGGCTACCTGGAAAGATGCTGTCCGCAATGAGTTCCCTGATTTGATCATTGACTAGTTCAAAATTTGATTAAAATAGATGAGTCAGTACATTGCTTGTACTGACTCATCTTCTCGTGAAACAATTAATGAGGGAGCACAATGTTCAAACTTAAGCATCACCAATATGGTTACCTTTTTGTTGCCCCATTCATCATAGGTTTTTTGGTCTTCGGTCTATATCCGGTAGTGAATACTATCGTTTTGAGCTTCACAGACCGGACGCTTATGTCCAGCAGTTACAGTTTCACTGGATTACGGAATTTCCAGCTCTTATTTGCAGATAAAACCTTCATCACAGCAATTAAAAATACCTGGCAGTTATGGTTGATGAACTTCATCCCACAGATGGGGATTGCGTTTCTGCTATCAATATGGTTCACAAACAATCGCCTGAAGCTGAGAGGGGTTGGAGTTTGGCGCATGATTTTTTATATGCCCAATCTTATGATGGCATCGGCTGTAGCAGCTCTTTTCTTTTCATTATTTTCATTTTATGGGCCGGTAAACCAATTTTTAGTACGCGCAGGGTTTTTGCCCGAAGCCATTGACTTCCTTCGAAAACCAGCAGTCGCGCGAGGTTTAGTCGTTTTTATCCAATGGTGGATGTGGTTTGGTCAAACAACCATCCTTCTGATGGCTGCAATGACGGCTATCTCACCATCCTTATATGAGGCAGCCCTGGTTGATGGTGCTGGAACAATCCAGATGTTCCTGCGGATCACCCTGCCATTGATCAAGCCGGTCTTAGTTTATGTCTTGGTAACGTCTTTGGTTGGAGGTATGCAGATGTTCGACATCCCATACCTACTCACTGATGGACGGGGAAGTCCGTCCAATTCTATCCTCACAAACACTATCAATATGTATATGAAATTTCACAGCAGCAAGGGTCACATTGGCGCCGCCTCTGCCGTGGGTCTGGTAGTGTTCCTGATGACCAGTATTGTCGCGCTGCTGATTTTCTTCCTCTTACGTGAGAAACACGATCAGCCCGCCAAGGCTAAAAGATAGGAAGGGCGAAAATGAAAACAAATTATCGATCTATGACCATTGTTTCCCGAATATTTGTCTACCTTTTCCTGGTAATTCTGGTAGTCGTGACGCTCATTCCTGTGTGGATGTTGATCATCAATGCTACGCGTTCGACGGTAGAAATTCAGCAGGGAATCAGTCTGCTTCCAAGCAAGTACCTTATCTCGAATTATAAAATTTTGCTCAGTAAAGGGCTTGATCTGCCAAGAGGTTTTCTTAACAGTATGACTATCGCTGTTTTGACGACAGTGATCACAGTATACTTTGCGATGCTCACAGCTTATGGGATCGTTGGATACAATTTCAAAGGCAAGAAGGCTTTGTACAACACGATCATTGTTTTGGTCATGATCCCGATGCAGTTGTCCATCATCGGTTTTTACCAGTGGATGTCAAAACTGGGGTTGACGGACTCCTACGCCTCGCTGATCTTACCCAGCATTGCATCGGCAGGGTCAGTCTTTTTTGCCAAGCAATATCTTGACTCGATTATGATCCAGGATCTGATTGACGCAGGTCGGATTGATGGTGCCACAGAATTAGGTATCTTCCACCGTATTATGCTTCCGATAGCCAAACCAGGCATGTTCACGATGGGTATTTTCGCTTTCGTGGCATCCTGGAACAACTTCTTCAATGCCTTCATCCTGATCACTTCGCGTGATAAATATACCTTGCCAATGTTGGTCCAAACCCTTCGAGGCGATGTTTATCGGCATGAATACGGAGCTATCTACCTTGGGTTGGCAGCTTCGGTTGTTCCGATCATCATCATCTATTTCCTGTTCTCACGCTACATTGTGAATGGGATTTCGATGGGTGCTGTCAAGGAATGAGGTCAGTACGAAAAAATAATTACGGCGCGTTGAGCAGAAGTCTCGGTCTTGATGAGCAGGGTCTTCGCCTGAACGCGCCTTTGTTCCCTTAATTTTTGCTGATTCCAGGTGGAGGAATTTTCATGCGTTTTGGACATTTTGACGACAAATCAAGAGAATATGTAATCACCCGTCCGGACACTCCTTTACCCTGGATCAATTACCTTGGGACGGACTCATTTTTTGGACTTATTTCAAATACAGCCGGAGGCTACTCTTTTTATAAAGATGCCCGCCTGAGGCGGCTAACGCGCTATCGCTACAATAACGCTCCGCTTGATATGGGTGGACGTCATATTTATCTGCGCGATGCTGAGAGCGGCGAGATATGGTCTCCCAGCTGGATGCCAACGCGCGTGGATTTGGACAGCTACGAGTGCCGCCATGGCATGGGCTACACCAAAATCAGCTCAAAAAAGAAGGGCATAACAGCCAGCGCGCGCTACTTCGTTCCGTTTAATTCAAAATGTGAAGTGTGGGATGTCACCCTGACCAACGAAAGGGACGGTGATGCCCATTTTGACCTCTTCTCAGCGGTTGAATTTGCGCTTTGGGACGCCTGGGACGACTCCACTAACTTCCAGCGCAATTTCAACCTTGGGGAAGTGGAAGTCCCGGATTTGCTCGAGGATTCTGAGGCTGGAGATGCTCTGCGAAGCACAATTTTTCATAAGACGGAATACCGCGAGCGGCGCAATCATTTCGCTTACTTTGCCTGTTCTGAACCCTTAGCTGGCTTCGATAGCCAACGCGATGCTTTCCTGGGACCTAACCGGGGCTGGGACAAACCTCTTGTGGTGGAAAGCGGTCAGTCGAAGAATTCCATCGCTCACGGCTGGCAGCCTATCGGCTCGCACCACCTAAAAATACATTTGAAACCCGGTGAGATCAAGCGCGTAATATTCTTGCTTGGTTACCACGAGAACCCTGTAAATGAAAAATTCGATCCAGCGGGATCAAACACGATCAATAAAGCAAGTGTCTTGCCGATAATCCGTGAATTCCTTTTGCCTGAGGTTGTGGACGCAGCCTTTGAGGAACTAAAAGAATACTGGCAGGAGCTTTTAGGTAAGTTTGTGGCGGTCACGCCAGACGAAGACACCAACCGCATGGTCAACATCTGGAACGCCTACCAATGCATGATCACCTTCAACATGAGCCGTTCGGCTTCTTACTTCGAAAGCGGGATTGGACGCGGCATGGGCTTTCGCGATTCCACCCAGGATCTGCTTGGTTTTGTGCATATTGTGCCTGAGCGCGCCCGCGAAAGGCTGCTTGATTTGGCAGCCACCCAACTTTCCAACGGCGGCGCTTTCCACCAGTACTCCCCGCTGACCAAACGCGGCAACAACGATGTGGGTTCCGATTTCAATGACGACCCTCACTGGCTGGTATTGGCAGCAGCAGCTTATGTGAAGGAAACCGGGGATCTTTCCATCCTTGATGAACTGGTGCCCTACGAAAACCAGCCAGGCACTGAAATGCCCTTATTCGAACACCTTCAGCGGGCTGTTCAGTACACGCTGGATCGATTGGGACCCCACCAGCTGCCGCTGATTGGCAGGGCGGATTGGAATGACTGCCTCAACCTCAATTGCTTCTCCAACACGCCTGGTCAATCTTTTCAGACCACCACCAACCAGGACGGCACCACGGCAGAAAGCGTCATGATTGCCGGTTTGTTCATCTTGTCCTGCCAGGAAATGACCCAACTCGCTTCGCTTTTTGCGGCAAGCCCTGCGGCAGAATCCTTCGAGTTCCATGCTCCGGCGTTTTATAGCGAAAAAGCAAAGCAGATGGAGCAGGCTATCTGGGAGGCAGGCTGGGATGGGGAGTGGTTCAGGCGCGCTTATGACGCCTTCGGAGAGCCGCTTGGTTCGCATTTGAATGAAGAAGGTCAAATCTTTATCGAACCGCAGGGGCTGTGTGTGATGGCTGGCTTGGGCGTGGAGGATGGCAAAGCCCGCCAGGCGCTTGATGCCGTCAGAGAGAGGTTGGCGACGCCGCATGGATTGGTGCTTGTGAACCCTGCGTATAGCCGTTACCAGCTGCGCTTGGGTGAAATTTCGTCCTATCCACCGGGTTATAAAGAAAACGCGAGCGTCTTCTGCCACTCCAACCCCTGGATCATGATCGCCGAGACCGTCGTTGGCAGGGGAGACCGGGCATTCGATTACTATAGACGCATCAATCCATCTGTCCGTGAAGCAATCAGCGAGGTTCACCGCTGTGAGCCTTATGTTTACGCCCAAACGATTGCCGGCAAGGACGCGCCGACGCATGGTGAAGCTAAGAACTCCTGGCTCACAGGAACCGCCAGCTGGAATTACGTGGCGATCACCCAGTATATTCTGGGCGTAAAGCCCACCCACAACGGCTTGTCGGTAAATCCGGTTATTCCCAGCGATTGGGCGGGTTTTGAAGCGACGCGCATCTTTCGCGGTGTGATCTATAACATTAAAGTTGTAAGAAACGGCGCCCTTAGTGCGACGAGGCTGACTGTGGACGGTCAATTAATTGAGGATTGTATTATTCCCATTCCTCCCGAGGGCACACACGAGGTGAACATATTGGTGGAATTGGGATGAAGTTAATAATAAGTCAATGCAAAATGAGACAAATAGACTAAGAATAAGAGGAGATTAGCGGTGAAAACATTTATTCCTAAACCCGAAGATAAATTTACATTTGGATTGTGGACGGTTGGATCGACCGGACGGGATCCCTTTGGCGGTCCGGTGCGAGACCCTAAAACCCCCGCGGAGTTGGTCTATTTACTGGGTGAGGTGGGTGCCTATGGCGTCAACTTCCATGACAACGACCTGATCCCGATCGATGCCACTCCGGCTGAAGAAGCAGCCATCAAACGCGATTTTCGTAAGGCGTTGGATGAAACTGGTCTGGTAGTGCCCATGGCAACTACCAACTTGTTTGGCGACCCGGTTTTCAAGGATGGCGCCTTTACCAGCAACAACCCAAAGGTACGTGCTTACGCTCTGCAGAAAACCATGCGCGCGATTGACCTGGGAGTCGAATTTGGCGCGAAAGTGTACGTGTTCTGGGGCGGACGCGAGGGCACAGAAACCGACAGCAGCAAAAGCGCGGTCGATTCGATCAAGCGCAATCGTGAGGCGCTGAATTTCCTGTGTGAATACAATCTGGATAAAGGCTATGGTCTGAAGTTTGCCCTGGAAGCCAAACCAAACGAACCGCGCGGGGATATTTATAACCCCACCACGGGTCACATGCTCGGCTTCATTGCCACGCTGGATCATCCCGAGATGGTTGGCGTCAATCCGGAAGTTGCGCACGAACACATGGCAGGCATCAACTTCATGCACGGAGTGGCGCAGGCTTGGGAAGCTGGCAAACTCTTCCATATCGACCTGAATGATCAATATCCCGGACGCTATGACCAGGACCTGCGCTTTGGTTCGCGAGACATCAAAGCCGCCTTCTACCTGGTGAAGTTCCTTGAGGATGTCGGTTACGACGGTTCCAAACACTATGATGCCCATGCATATCGCACCGAAGATTACGAAGGCGTCAAGGACTTTGCCCGCGGCTGCATGCGCACTTACCTGATGCTGAAGGAAAAGGCTGCCCAGTTTAATGCTGACCCGGAGATCCAGGCGATCCTGGCAGAGATCAACGAGGAAGACCCCGATCTTGCTGCATTGTTCGGAAAATATTCTCCGGAAAAGGCTGAATCCATTAAAGCCTTGGATCTTGACCGCGTCGCCATTTCCAGCCGTGGACTAAAATATGAACGCCTCGACCAGCTGACCATCGATCTGCTGCTCGGCATGCGTTCGTAGACTTACACTCATCAGAAAATCGAAAGAGACAACCATGACCCCAACCCCCACTCACATCAAAAAGCGTGTCAGCGAATTATTAGCGCAAATGACCCTCGAGGAGAAGATCCGCCAACTCGGTGGATATTGGTTTTATGAGCTGCAGACCAAGGGGCAATTAGACCTGGAAAAGGTCAGGGTGAAGCTGAAAGATGGGGTGGGGCAGATCACGCGCATTGCTGGCGCGGGCAACCTGACGCCTTTGGAGGCTGCCAAAGCTTATAACCAGATCCAGAAGTTCCTGTTGGAAGAAACCCGCTTGGGAATTCCGACCATCAACCACGAAGAATGCTGCTCTGGTTTGATGGCGCTGGAGAGTACCGTCTACCCGCAAATGATCGGCCTGGCAAGCACGTTTCAGCCTGAGCTTGCGCGAAAAATGACGCAGCAGATCCGCAAGCAGATGCTCGCCATCGGCGCTCGGCAAGGCTTGGCGCCAGTGCTGGATGTGGGCCGCGACCCGCGTTGGGGGCGGATTGAGGAAACCTTTGGCGAAGATCCCTTGCTGGTCAGCCAGTTTGGCAAAGCCTACATCCAGGGGCTGCAGGGGGAGGATCCTGCCCAAGCGGTTATGGCGACGGGCAAGCATTTCATTGGGCATGCTTTCTCGCAGGGGGGGCTGAATTGCGGCCCGGTGCATCTGGGCGAAAGAGATCTTTGGGATATCTACCTGGCACCTTTCCAAGCCGCAATCCACGACGCTGGTTTGATGTCAATGATGAACGCCTATCCTGAGCTGGATGGCGAGCTCGTGGCTGCTTCGAAAAGCATCCTGACGGAGCTCCTGAGGGATACGCTGGGCTTTGATGGCGTAGTTGTCTCTGACTATGAAGCCGTGGTGATGATCCACAACTATCACAAATCTTCTCCAACCCGCAAAGACGCTGCGGTCAGGGCACTGGCTGCGGGAATTGATGTGGAGCTGCCCACTTTTGATTGCTACATGCCCGGTTTGCAGGAAGCGCTTGAAGCAGGCGAGCTTTCGCTTGAGACGATTGACCTGTCTGTCACGCGCCACCTGACCAAAAAATTCGAATTAGGTTTGTTTGAAAATCCGTATGTGGATGAAAACGCCCTGTTGGCTGAATTTGAAACGCCTGCCAACCGCGAGCTGGCAAAACACATCGCCGGGCAAAGCCTGGTACTGCTCAAAAATGATGGAACATTACCGCTCAAAGAAACGGTCAGGAAAATCGCGCTGATTGGTCCGAATGCTGATAACAGGCGCTGCATGTTGGGCGACTATTCTTACTCAGCTGTGCTTGAGCTGATGCATCAGGATCCGCCAAGTGGGTCCGGCTACGAGGGCTTGATACAGACGGATATTGAAAAAATGCCGGTTGAGATTCCAACTGTGTTTGAGAGCCTCAAGCCGGCTCTGCCGGCCGGCATGGAAGTAGCTTACGCCAAAGGCTGCGATATCTCAGGCATGGACAAATCCGGCTTTGCGGAGGCGGTTGAGCTCGCGCAGGATGCCGATATGGCAGTGCTTGTGATCGGACACAAATCCGGATTGGCTTATGACTGCACCACGGGTGAATTCAGGGACTCAACAGACCTTGGCTTACCCGGCGTGCAGGCGGAACTGCTGCAAGCGATCCTTGAGACGGGCAAGCCAGTTGTGCTGGTCTTGATCAATGGGCGGCCTTTATCTATTCCGGGTTTGATTGAAGCTTCCAACGCGGTGCTCGAAGCCTGGGTTCCGGGTGAGGAAGGCGCGGGCGCGATCTCCAGCGCGCTCTTGGGGGAACTCAATCCCGGCGGAAAGCTGCCGGTTTCGATTGCGCGTTCGGTTGGGCAGGTGCCGGTGTTCTATAACTATAAACCTTCCGGCATGCGCTCCAATATCTATGGCGATTATGTCAATGAATCCGTCAAACCGCTGTTTCCTTTTGGGCACGGCTTGAGCTACACCCAGTTTGAATACAGCAATTTGAGCCTCGATAAAGGAAGCGCCGGTCTGGATGAAGCCCTGCGGGTTTCGTTGGATGTGAGCAATATTGGCAAAGTAGCTGGCGATGAGGTCGTGCAGCTCTACACCAGCGATGAGTACGCTGAATTCCCGCGACCGGTCAAGGAATTGCGCGGATTTGTGCGCCTGCATTTGCTGCCGGGCGAGAAGAATAGCATCCGTTTTAATTTGCCTATCAATATGTTGGCATACTATGGTGAAGGTCTGAAATTGGTGTTGGAACCGGGGACCGTGAAAATCCTGGTTGGCAGTTCCTCGGAGGACATCCGCCTTCAAGCTGCGTTCGAAGTGCGTGGTGAGTCGAAACAGATAGTGAAAGACCGCGTGTTAGATTGCCCGGTCACAGTGATCCAATAGGAGGGTTTACCATGGCATACTTTTTGGGGCTTGATGTTTCCACCACCAGCAGCAAAGCTCTGCTCATCGACCAGATGGGCAAAGTTTTGTGCGCGACTTCTTCGCCACACACGCTTTCTTCCCCCAAGCCGCTCTGGTCCGAACAGGATCCCGCGCAGTGGTGGCAGGCGGTGGTTCAGAGCATTCGCAGTGTAATCCTTCAGACGGGGATTGCAGCAAGTGAAATAGAAGCAATCGGTCTTACAGGTCAGATGCACGGCCTGGTGCTGCTGGACGCGGACGGCGAAGTGCTGCGACCTGCTATTTTATGGAATGATCAACGCTGCCAGGCACAGTGCGATGAGATCCATCAGAGGGTCGGCAAGCAACGATTTATCCAGATCAGCGGCAACGTTGCCCTAACAGGCTTCACCGCCCCGAAGATCCTCTGGGTGGCTGAAAACGAGCCTGAAATTTACGCCCAGACTCGCCATGTCCTTTTACCCAAAGATTACATCTGCTACAAGCTAACGGGTGAATTTGCGATGGACAAGGCGGATGGCTCAGGGACTGTTTTGTTTGATCTGAAAGCAAGGAACTGGTCTGAGGAGCTGCTCGAAACGCTGAATATTCCGCGCGAATGGATGCCCCCTACTTACGAAGGTCCGGAAATTACCGGCCTTGTCAGCAAGTCTGCCGCCGCGCTGACTGGTTTGCCACAGGGTGTGCCCGTGGTTGCGGGTGGGGGAGATCAGGCAGCTGGCGCGGTTGGCGTTGGGGCAGTCGAGCCGGGCATCATCGGGCTGACTGTTGGAACGAGCGGGGTGATCTTTGCCAGCACCCCTGCGCCGCTAATTGAGCCGGAAGGTCGGCTGCACGCCTTTTGCCACGCCGTGCCGGGTCTGTGGCACTTTATGGGAGTGATGCTATCCGCTGCCGGTAGTTTGCAGTGGTATCGCGACACCCTGGCTCCCGAAGTCAGTTTTGACGATCTGCTGCGCGAGGCGGAAACTTTGCCCGCGGGAAGCGAAGGACTGTTGTTCCTGCCCTATTTGAGTGGCGAACGTACCCCCCACCCGGACCCATTAGCCCGGGGGGCTTTCATCGGTCTGACGCTTCGCCACACACGCGGGCATATGACCCGCGCTGTCCTGGAAGGTGTGGCTTTTGGTTTGAAAGACAGTTTCGACCTGATCCGGGATGCCGGTCTGGAGAGCGTCAGCCAGGTGCGCGCTTCGGGTGGGGGAACGAAGGGTGCCTTATGGCGCCAGATCCTGGCAGACGTGCTTGAAAGCGAGCTGGTCAGCGTCAATACTGCTGAAGGAGGGGCTTTCGGAGCCGCGCTTTTGGCTGGGGTAGGGCAAGGCGCGTGGCCAGACGTAGTCACAGCCTGTCATGAGACCATCCAAATAAGCGGAAAAACCGAACCCAACCCGGATAATTTCGAGGCTTATCGGCATGCCTACCAAGTCTACCGGGAACTTTATCCATTATTGAAGCAAACTTTCACTCAACTAAACTGACTGTAGAAGGAAAAACATGGCACTTATTGAACCAAAAATTCCGAAAAACATCCTGTGGGGAACTGCTACGGCTTCTTACCAAATTGAAGGTGCGGTAAAGGAGGACGGCAGGGGAGAGTCGATCTGGGATGTGTTCTCGCATACACCCGGGAAAACATTCAATGGCGATACCGGAGATGTTGCCTGCGATCACTATTACCGTTGGCGGGAAGACATCCAACTGATGAAGTCGTTGGGCTATCCAGCCTACCGATTTTCGATCGCCTGGCCTCGAATTTTACCGGAGGGTCGCGGAAGGATCAATCAGCCAGGTCTGGATTTTTATAGCAGGTTGGTAGATGGACTTCTTGAGGCTGGTATCCAGCCCTTGGCGACGCTCTATCACTGGGATCTACCGACAGCCTTGGAAGGCGCCTGGTTAAATCGTTCGACCGTGGATGCCTTTGCAGAATATTCTGGTTTAGTGGCTCACCATCTTGGCGACAGGGTGAAATGGTGGTTCACCATCAACGAGCCCTGGTGTGCCAGCCATCTGAGTTATACCTTTGGCGAACACGCGCCGGGAATGAAAGATCGCTCGAAGGGCATCCTGGCAGCTCACCATCTTCTGCTTGCTCATGGCGTGGCGGTCAAGGAATTGCGTAAGGCGATCCCTGATGCGCAGGTCGGGATTGTGCTGAATATGAGCCCGATCCATAATGACCCCGATGATCCGGTTAGTGAGGACAGAATTCGTTTTATGGACGGAGAGCTCATCCGCTGGTTTGCAGATCCCCTCTATGGGCGCGGCTATCCCCAGGATATGCTGGAAGATTATGTGCGCATGGGTGTGCTGGAGTCAACTCAGCCTGATTTCATCAAACCCGGCGACATGGAGCTCATCGCGCAGGAAACTGATCTCTTGGGCATTAATTACTACACGCGCATCTTCGTTTCAGCGGACTCAAATGGGGTTCATAGCGAGACGCGGGATGTGCCAAAAACTGATATGGGATGGGAGCTCTATCCAGAAGGTCTGTATGAAATCCTTGAACGGGTGAACCGGGAGTACCGCCCCAATCAGCTTATGGTCACTGAAAATGGTGCCAGTTATGCCGATGGTCCCGATGAGACCGGCAAAGTCCATGATCAAAGGCGGATCGATTACCTGCAGACCCATATCCAAAAAGTCTGGCAGGCAATCGAGGCAGGCATCCCGGTTACTGGATACTTGCAGTGGTCCTTGATGGATAACTTCGAATGGTCCAAAGGATATTCCCAGCGATTTGGTGTCATCCATGTTGATTTCGAAACTCAAAAACGCACGATTAAAGACAGTGCTTACTGGTTTAGTGATTATATAAAAAAAGTATTATCTCTTGATTGATCAATAGATTGTAATGAGTAGCAGGATGGGATGAAGCCTAAAAATCCGCAGCTTGATGGCGATGGAGATTGAATTGCATGCAAACTAAATATGTACCGACCTTTTTTGGAGGCCCTTTGCTGCCACCCTCGCTATCTGAACCTATTGGGGATTTTGTGAGAAACTTCGGTGTGCAAACAGTTTAGATTGCTTCGTACCTCGCTATGACGGGAAAGGTCGTATGGAGACCTTCGGTAAATTCCCGTGCACGGTCGCCCTGGATTAAAAACCAGGGCAGGTGAAACCGGCAAGATCAAGAGCTGTCATTGCAAAAGTCTGTTAATCTGTCATTTAATCTGTCATTGCGAACTTCTTTTGTGACACGTAGTGTACTATTTCGTAAGCAATCTAAAATGATGGAATGTCAGAAATGGTGGAGGTTGCAAAATGCAGTTGTTACCCGCGAAGCAGAGGGGGTTAGGTGTTTGTGACCCTCTCACGCTGCTAATGTGCAAACAGTTTAGATTGCTTCGTGCCTCGCAATGACAGATAACGAATGACCCTGAGGCAGGGCTTTTCCTGATCCTCTCCCCTGACGGGCACTTCGTCGAGGAAGGAGGATAAAGGGGGTGGGTCTTGGCATCATATTCTGATCACTAATAATCAGATTCTTCGCAAAAGAATCTCAGAATGCCAATTACTACATTCGGTGGGTTGGCTATCGTGAGGCGAAGGTTGGTATGGATTCCATGACGACGACCCATCGTACGATTGTATTTTCCGATATTTTTTGAATATTCATTTGTTGGAAAGCTTTTTTCAGGGCACTAAAATGAGAAACCCCAGTGTGACTTTTATAACCAAAATTTTGTAGCGGGTATCCAATCCGCTGTGTTAGTCTTTACCTTTACTACATCGCATGTAATTGGAGGGATGGCACGGAGCAGTAGCTATCGTTAAAACACTTTTTCCACCAACCGTCTGTACTCTTGCCAGGCGGGATGATGCGCTAACTCCGCGGTCGCATCGGCGATGGCGCGATAATACCAGGCATGCATTTGGGGGTCATGCTGGTTGAAACGCTCTCAAAGTTCGTCGCCAATTGCCTGGTGATCCTGGTGTATGGCGCGAATGTTGGAGAGCTTGTCTGCAAGGGCGATCATCTTCACCGCGATATCCCTCTCATTGCTGAGATTTTCTATAGTTTCCTGCTTGCGGGTCAGCCAGGTTTCCGAAGCAGGCAGGCTTACCTGTTTGTTTTCGGTCTCTGACTGAACAAGATCAGCCACGCGCGGGCCAAATTTCTCTGCAATCTCCCCCACGGATATGTGAGCGTCTTCCAGAGTGTCGTGCAGGACCGCGGCGGCGATGATCTCCGGGTCATCCGTCATGCTTGCCACAATAGCAGCCGCTTCCAGTGGGTGCAGGATGTAGGAGGTGTGCGTTCCTTTGCGCAATTGTCTGCTGTGAGCACCAACCGCAAATATGATAGCTTCCTCTAAACGTTTCGTAACATCTCCTTATTGTAAGTGATTATCGATATGCCTGAGCCTTTAAGTAATTTTACAGGAATGCTGAATCATGATTACTTTTGCGCGCTCCAGCTATAAGTAGCTATGATAATGCCCGCCAGGGAACATTCCATGATACCACTTATAGAGTTTTGGCCACCGCTTTGGCTTGCTGATCCATCAAACCCGCAAGTCATCGTGAAGCCGCCTTCCTCCATCTTAACGGAAAAATACACAGAGTTGCCCGCATATTGTGCATCTCCACTAAAGCCGTTTACGGTTGCCGTACCTGTGCCGGCTACGTTGAGCTGCAATGTAACAGGCAAGCTGCCCTCTGCTTCTACACCTTCCGCAGTAGATTGCAGAACAGCACTGTTGCTATAAGTGCCAGCGAGACTGTTTGTTGTAATCGGAGCTGCTGTAGGTTCCTGTTGTCCTCCGGTCAGGGTTCCCTCTCCCTCCTCTGGAGTATCTGTATCAAGCGCTTCCTGACTTTGATCTCCATCCTCTCCTGCCAGCTGAGCCATTTGAGCTCTGAGCTCCTGCATTTTTGCTTGAGCTTCTTCAGAGCCGACGGTGTTCGCCAATATCAACTCAGATAAAGAAGAGCCTTCCTCTTTGGGATAATGCAGTTTTAGCCCTTCCAGTGTCCTTTCAACATCCGGGATGCTTGCGCCTATCACTTCAATCAGCTTTGCGATAACACGTGAGGTGGCGTTTTTAGTCATTTCAACTGCGATACCGGTTATCTTACCAGGGCTACTCCACTCCATCATCGCTTCGCCTAAGAAGGCGATCTCATCGATTGCAGAGGTCGGATCCATCGTAACCAGACCCATCACCATGGAGATTGGCTGGATCACTTCCCCAGCTTCTTTGAAGTCGACTGTTACCTGGTGATCTTCACCCAGGATGATGGAGCTGGTGGTCTTGCCAACGTCCAAAATGCAATCCACTCCGCCCACGATCACAGCTCCAGCCACCGGCACAGACATACTGCTGCCAGCCAATGCGGTCAGGGTCCCACCTCCGGTGGCAATGGTTGCCCCAACGAAAAGCCCTACCTTGCTGCCTGTCTTGTAGCCCTCCACGACGTTGATGCTGCGGGTGTACTCGGCTACCTCAGCCTGGGCTTCTTCCTGAGCGGCAGCATTGCGGATAATTTTCTGCGCCAGTTCCATTTGCTCGACGGCTGTTTTTGTGTCAGTGCCGAGCTGCTCCGCGAGTTGTTTATAACGCTGCGCGCCCCGCAATGCGTCATATTGCTTTGACAGGTTTTCAGCCCAGGTTTGCCGGTCGATCACCTGACCGGTATAACTGGCAAGAACGATCGAGGGAACATCCGATCCGCTTAAAGCAAGGTCTCCGAATGGTGTTTGTGGTTGATAGCCAGATGCCGTTTCCAATAATAAGACTGCTTGATCAATGATATGCTCAGCCTCTGAAACGAGTGCTTCTGCGGTTTGCCAGATTGCGACCAGCTCATCCATTTGGGTTTCAAACGCCCCTTCGGGCATGGAGGTGAAATCTGCCAGTAAGAGCTCTTCAGTCTTCAGACGGGCATAGATGTAATACCTTAATGTCAACGCGGTGGCTTCGTTTGCAGTTAGCAAAGGCTGCGGACCCAGATCTCGTTCAATGACGATCGGTTCTGTATCGATAGCTTGGGTTGCCGTTTGCAGAGCTTGAAGGTCGGGCTGTTGTTCTACGCTTGCCGGTTCTGTTTCAGCGGGTTCTTGTTTTCCACAGGCAACCAGCCCAAAGAGGATTACAAACACCAGAAGGATGGCAAGAGAATGCCTGATTGTTTTCACCACGCAAGATTTTTGATTAAGGTGATTTTTCATTTTTGATTCCTTTTGACAGGTATGGATTTTTTCAAGTGTTTAACAAATTACAATTTGTCAGACATTACTCTCTATTATAGTAGAAATTTCAATAGATATTTCTATTTCTAGGATCAGTCTTGTTATTGTTTCCCGTGTTTTTAGAATGGTTTTTCAACACGGCTTAGCCAGGCCTCCAGGATGACACCATAAATTACACCAGCAATAAAACTTATGTGATCCTGGAAACCGGTGGAGCTGTAAAAAGCGAAGGATACCAATAAGCCCAGAATTGCCCCGCGTAGCAAATTCTTGCTTTTGCTGGTCGTGTTCCAGGGGGCTCCTACCGCCAAACCGATGATGACCCGGTTGAACCAGAGAGCGAAAAGGAAAGTTGGTGAAGCCGTTCCCCCTGAGCGCAAGTATGCTCCGACCACACAGAAAATTCCCAGGACTGCCCCGCCAATCAGCGCTAACTTCAATCTTTTAGTCATAATTCACCTTTCTCGGTCCATAACAAATTGCCCAATTGGTAGAAAAAAGCTTGTCTTTAAATGGTATCACTTTTCTTCATACCAAAACTGCTTTAGGCTATATTCAAGTTATTCCCAACCCCTCATGCCATCTCAACCAACTCTGCTTGACTGCCTGGTTGTGGGGAGGTTTTGAGGTTTATAGTTTAAAAGATATTTCCATCAAGGCAGGCAAAGCAAAACTTCAGGCATCATTGCCTAAATTTTGCGTATACTTACAAAACTGGCATCTGGGAAGGAGTGAATACTAATGCATGAGATTTATTCGAAAACCGCGCCTGAGGCCGACTTCTCTCAAGTCAAGCGGATTGAGGGATTTGCGACCATCCAGGCCGAGTATTCCGCGTATCTCAGTGATGAATCCAAGTTATCTGCCAAGCCATTCGACTACCTGTTCTTCCCAAAGAGTGAGAGTGAACTTGCCGCAGTCGTGAAGACGCTGAACCTGCAAAAGATTCCCTTTACCGTTGCGGGTGCGCGCACTGGTCTGGTTGGGGGCTGCGTGCCTCCGGAAGGAGCGCTGATCTCGCTTGAGTTTCTGGATAAGGTCCTTGAAGTCTACCGGGACGAGCCATCAGGCGAATGGAGGATCAAGGCCCAGACAAGCGTCAGCCTGAAGAATCTGGACAGCATATTGAGGGTCAAACAGATACCCTTGCTTGAACAGAGTCCGGACGAAGCGATTCGCAGGCACTACGCAGAATTCAGGGAGGATCCTGACCAATACTTTTACCCCCCTGACCCGACCGAAATGAGCGCCTCGTTGGGCGGCTCTGTGGTCACCAACGCTTCCGGCGCCAGAACCTACCGATACGGGCCAACGCGCGCGTGGATTAGGGGGATGCGTGTGTTTTTGGCGAACGGCGACTACCTGGATATTCCAAGAGGGAGATACTTTGCCTCACGCGAAGGGGAGTTCATTGTCTGTGATTCCAAGGGCGGCGCCATGCCTCTCACAATTCCGGACTACCCACTGCCCCGCACGAAAAGCACCGCTGGATTTTACGCTGCTCCTAACATGGACCTGATTGACCTTTTTATTGGATCCGAAGGCGTGTTGGGCATTGTCACAAGTGTGGATGTTGCTTTACTTAAGCTGGAGGAAAAAGTTTCGATCATCCAGTTTTTGGATTCTGACGAACAGGCTGTCACTTTAGCGGACGCCTTGCGGTACGAAGATCGCATTCAACTGGACTTTCTCGAGTTTTACTCAGGCAACGCTTTGGATCTGCTCAGACGTTTACAGCGTGAAGAACCCTCAACGGTAGGAATGCCGCCAATTCCGGGTGACGCGAAAGCCGCACTTTTTTTTGAGATGAGTTTTGACCCGCACCAGGCAGATCTGGATTTCTCCATTCTTGAAGCGGTTATCAATGGCTGCGGGGGCAGGCTTGAGCGTTCGTGGGCGGGGTATGAGAGCCGGGAATTGGATCGTTTCAAAGTCTTCCGGCACATGGTCCCCGAGACGATTAACAGCATCATTGCTGAAAGAAAGAAGCAATATCAAGGTATTCATAAGCTGGGTACGGACATGGCTGTGCCAGATGGTCACATGCGCGAGATGTGGGATTTGTATCGATCGCGCTGCGAAGCCCTGCAGTTGGAATGGTGCGCCTTCGGGCATATCGGCAACAACCACATCCACGTCAACATCCTGCCCAGGAACCTGGAGGAACTGGAAAAAGGCATGCAGCTTTACGAAGTTTTCGCGAAAAGAGCGGTCGAATTGGGCGGCTCAGTCTCAGCAGAGCACGGCATCGGCAAGATCAAAGCCAAGTTTCTAAAATATATGTTCACTCCGGAACAAATAGAGCAGATGAGACGCGTCAAGAAAGCCCTGGACCCGCAAAATTTGTTGAATCCCAACGACATTTTTCCGGTTGAGGTGACCGCATGAAGATCGTTGTGTGTGTAAAGCAAGTTCCTGAAGTTGCCGACGTGCAGGTGGACCCCAAAACTGGCACCCTGATCCGTGAAGGCGTGAAATCCATTCTGAACCCATTCTGCGAGTATGCTCTCGATCATGCCGTTCGGATCAAGTATCACTTTCAAGACGTCTCGATCACGGTGATCACGATGGGTCCACCTCAAGCCAGGGACGTGCTGGTGCGAAGCTTTGAGTTGGGGGCGGATGAGGGTATTCTGATCACAGATCGCAAATTCGCTGGGGCGGATACCTGGGCTACCTCCCTCACCCTGGCAGAGGCAATTCGGACTGGTGTACCGGATTATGACCTGGTGCTGGTGGGTAAGCAGGCCATCGACGGCGATACCGCTCAGGTCGGCCCGGAAATCGCGGAAATACTCGGTTTGCCCCAGATCACATATGCGGTTGATGTGACACTCACGAGTACCCGAAGGCAAGTCAGAGTGACCCAGGAAGTCGAAAAAGGCTATGAAGTAATCGAAGCCAGCTTACCAGCCCTGGTCACCTGCAGTAAGGGTGAGGTCGTGAGGCGCGCGCCGTCGTTTAAGGATGTCATCAATGCCCGCCAGAAACCGATCAGATTAGTGAGTGCCGGTGATTTGCAGATCCCGGAGGAACAGCTGGGCTTGCAGGGTTCGTACACGCAGGTGGTGAAGGTCTTCCCGCCGCCGGCGAAAAAGTCCAACCTCTTGCTGCAAAACCTTGAAGCAGCGGAAGCTGCCAGGGAAATATTCGGGTTCTTGAGAGAAAAACGGTTTGTTGAATGAGCGCTAAGCTAACAGGCAAAAAGACCACTGATAGGAATGGACGCAAGCAATCATGTTGAACATTGACCACGAAAAATGTACACGCTGCAAAGTCTGTATCCGGAACTGTCCTTTTGGGGCATTGAACCTTGTGGGGGGCTCACTGCATGTAAACGAACTCTGCACCCTGTGCGGGGCTTGTGTGAATGTCTGCCGGTTTGATGCCCTGAGCATCGAACGCAAAAAAGCCTCACCAGAAGAGCTGGCACACTATAAGGGCGTGTTTGTGTGGGCAGAGCAGGATGAAGAAACCTCGCCACGCAAGCCGCGAAAAGTTGTATTGGAATTGCTGGGGAAAGGCCGGGAATTGGCTGATAAGCTCGGGGAGGAACTTGTTGCGGTTGTTCTGGCAGGACCTGGCGAGGTGGATACCGAGGTTTATGGGGCGCATGGCGCGGATAGGGTCATTGTCTGCCGGCACGACTTATTGGAGACTTATTCCACGGATGGCTTTACCAACGTCATGTGCGCCGTGATCACGAGCAAAAAGCCGGCAGTCGTCCTCTACGGAGCCACTCCCCACGGTCGGGATTTTGCGCCGCGTGTGGCTGCCCGCCTTCAACTGGGTCTGACGGCTGACTGCACCGGGCTTGAGATTAATGCTGAACGGCAGCTGGTTCAGACCCGTCCAGCGTTTGGCGGGAATATCATGGCATCGATCATCACGCCCTACAACCGTCCGCAAACTTCAACTGTGCGGCCAAATATATTCCCTGTTCCGGAGGAAAAGAAGGATTCATCGCTTGTGAAAGAGGTCTTTCCGGTTACGCTCAATCGGGCGGCAATCCGCACTAAGGTCGTGGAAAAGCGCTACCTGGACGAAGACGGCGGTCTTAGCATAGAAGACGCGCGTGTGATCGTCGCCGGTGGCAGGGGCTGCCAAAAAGCCGCGAATCTTGAGCTGTTGCAGGATCTGGCGAAGAAATTGGGCGGTGTGATGGCTGGTTCGCGGGCAATCGTGGAGCAAGGCTGGATCCCACACACCCGCCAGGTTGGCCAATCCGGCACGACTGTCGGCCCGGAATTGTACATTGCCGCCGGCATCAGCGGCGCGATCCAACACGTGGTGGGGATGAGCTCATCCAAGACGGTCATCGCGATCAATAAAGACCCTGAGGCTGCCATTTTTAAGACTGCTGATTTGGGCGTCGTTGGTGATGCCGTCGAGATCATCCCCCTTCTTTCTGCCCTGATCGAGGAGAAAAACTAATTGGAAGTTACTGTGATCTCGCTTAAGTTTAAAGAACAGCTGAATTGTTAGTGTCTCTAGCTGCGTAGGGTGGGTTATCGTGCTCGAAGTATGGTGTCATGGAATCCATACCAATCTATGCCTCGCGATAGCCAACCCACCAAAAATAGTAATTGTCATTCTGAGCCTCTTTTGCGAAGAATCTGATTATTAATGATCAGAATATTCACCGCATTCAGGATAACAAGACCCACCCCCTTTATCCTCCTTCCTCGACGAAGTGCCCATCAGGGTAGGGGATCAGGAAAAGCCCTGCCTTGGGGTCATTCGTTATCTGTCATTGCGAGGCACGAAGCAATTTAAACAGTTTGCACATCAGCAGCGTGAGAGGGTCACAAACACCTAACCCCTTCCGCTTCGCGAGGACGAAAATTAGTCCTATTACATCCAGCTTTTATTGCATTCCAGCTGTTTAGATTGCTTACGAAATAGTACACTACGTGTCACAAAAGAATTTCGCAATGACAGATTAACAGACTTTTGCAATGACAGCTCTTGATCTTGCCGGTTTCACCTGCCCTGGTTTTTAATCCAGGGCAACCATGCACGGGAATTGACCGAAGGTCTCCATATGACCTTTCCCGTCATAGTGAGGTACGAAGTAATTTAAACTGAAAGCCTCCTGAGTTTCTCATTTTAGTGCCCTGAAAACAGCTTCCCAACGAGAGAATATTCAAAAAATATCGAAAACTGAGAAACTCAGGTTCTAAATTTCAATTACAAAAAAACGAACAAAAATTGTTTGGTTGTTGGATGATTGAGTTGCGTAGAGACTACGTTTCTCATCTTTGGATATTTTTAAATTCACTCTTATTAGGAAACTATTACCTTGTCAAAACTGAACTTGTAAACTGGTGTGAATCTTGCTCCCTTCTATTCAACTTTACTATAAGGAGCGATTCATGAACCAGAAGTATTTTATCAAACTAACCGCTGAAGAACGTCAAAAACT
>Ga0228536_1000560_pt1 | contig 62697 bp, 56 predicted proteins | sample SJ1Smetagenome_FD_168611 | JGI IMG/M metagenome (GOLD analysis project Ga0228536, IMG submission 168611) | Enriched culture of PCE-dechlorinating microbial communities from Ithaca, New York, USA - SJ1.S | ecosystem: Engineered > Modeled > Simulated communities (microbial... > Unclassified...
TGGTCATGGCGTCCTCCGTGTTTTCGGGTTCGTGAAGCTTCGCAACTCCTCGATACCCAAACCAGGGACGGCATGGCCACTTCCTTTTTTATGGCCTACCTGTCAGGTGATAACCATCTCAGCACATTCCATATCTTCATCCGAGCCGGATTACTTGAAAATAACGTGACCTTCACGAAAAATGCTGTAAATCGCCCCGACCGTTCCCAGCCGGGGCGCTATCCGTTTGATCGAAAGAGAAACAGGCGTCAGTCGCAGCGGTGCCGGTTGCAGGCCCCTTCCTTGATGAAGATCACACTCTCGGCGATATTCGAGCACTGGTCGCACACCCTTTTTAGGGCATGCGCCACGAAGCACATCTGCACCGCCCGCTCCACCGTGCGCGACTCGGCGATCATGTATTCGTTCATTTCCTTGAAAATCTTGATGTTCAGCTCCAGCGCATCCTCGCTATCCACGCACAACTCCCGGGCCAGGTCCGCATCCAGGTCGGCAAAGGCCTTGGCCGCCTTGCCCATGGCCTCCCGGGCGAACCCGAACAGTTCCTCCACCCGCAGGCTGCGCGGCAGGGGCTGCCGATCCATGATCCCCAGGGCCCGGGCCGCGATGCCCGCCGCCTCGTCGCCGATGCGCTCGATGCCCACCACCATGCGCATGCAGCCCACGATGAACCGCAGATCCTTGGCCACGGGCTGATTGAGCGCCAACAGCCGCAACACCTCGGCGTCGATGGCGCATTCCAAGGCATCAATGTCCTCGTCGCCGTCGATGACATCCCGGGCCACGACCTCGTCGCGCTCCAAAAGGGCTCGACGGGAGTTGTTCACGGCCTCCCGGGCCAAGTGAAAGATGGACAGGACATCCACCTTGAGCTTTTCCAGATCATGCTGAAAAGAGGTATCCACGCGTGTCGTCTCCCGTGCCCCGGATGCCTTCCTTTGCCGCGCCCGGGCGCTGCGCGCGGCCCGGCCAAAGGCCTACAGGCCGCCATGGTGATGGTTCGACGCTAGCCGCTCTGCGTGACGATTTGATGAACATACTCGCATGACCTGAACAAGGGAAAGGATTCCGCTGACCTTTCCCCCAAAAGGTATCCCAGTTATGAGTTCGTGACTTCTGCCAAGGAGGTCGCGGTCATGAGGAAGAGCCGATTCAGCGAGGCGCAGATCATCGGGATTCTCAAGCAGGCGGAAGCGGGGATGACAGTAGCCGCTTTATGCCGTGAGCATGGGATGTCCGATGCGACGTTTTACAAATGGCGCAGCAAGTACGGCGGCCTGGAGGTGTCAGAGACGGTACGCCTGCGGGGCCTTGAAGAGGAAAACCAGCGCCTGAAACGGCTTGTCGCCGAGTTGGCTCTGGATAACCAGGTGCTCAAGGAAGTCCTGGGAAAAAACTGCTAGAGCCCGCCGAACACCGCTTGGCCGTGCGTCACGCCATCGAGGCGCATGGTTATTCCGAGCGGCGGGCCTGCCAGTTGATGGACATGAACCGTCGGACATACTGGCGGCCAGTCAAGCCGGATCGGGACGCCGAACTGCGTCGCCGATTGCGGGAACTGGCTGAAGAACGTCGGCGTTTCGGCAGCCCTCGGCTGCATTTCCTGTTGCGCCGTGAAGGCTTTGTCGTGAACCATAAACGGGTCGAGCGGCCGTCCCGGCCGCAAGCCCCGCCAGCCCGAACACCGCGCACAGCACCCACACCGCTCCCCGCATCCATGTCACGCCCTGCCTGTCCATGCGTCCTCCGCCGTGAGTTTTCCGATCCAAGGATTCCACCTGTCCCGTTACCATCACACAATAAATCCGCCTGACCAAATCCATTCTCAATGATTTTTATATTTTTAAAGTGTACATTATTTTTATTGGTAACACAAGAGAAGAATGAAATACCACTTCTTCTCCCGTGCCGCCTGATATCCCCGGATCATCCCAATCCAGCACTCCAGGCCGGTTCCTTCGAGCCCATCCGTATCACGCCCGGCACGACGCTACCTCCCCATGTCAGCGTCGGCGCGGCTTCCCAACCGACATTTGTGCCAAAACACGAGTAATGAGAATTTGTTTGCCCGATAGCCCACATAGAATTAGTGGATAATGAAAGAATTCAATATATTATGTCGTTTGTGACATATGTCACGCCCAACACAAAAGGAGCACGGCAATGCTGAACAACTTCTCCGGTCCCGGACTGACCCCGAGGATTCCCGCCCTGCGGCATCGCGTCTTCTCCGGACTTTGAGCGCGCGGGAAGCGGTCTGGCGCTGTCGGCGACAGCGTCGTGGGGGTTGCCGTGTTTTCCGGCTATGCGCGGCTGATCGCGCTGTGCCGGGAGACGCGGGGAGGATAACGACCAACCAAGGAGGTTTTGATGTCCCTTCATCGCAGAGATTTTCTGAAACTCTCCGGAGCCGGGGCCATGGCCGCCGCCTTCGGGGGCCTGGGATTCAATCTGACCCCGGTCGCGGCCCGGGCCGAAAAACTGGCCATCGACGAGGCCCGGCAGACCACCACCATCTGTCCCTACTGTTCCGTCGGCTGCGGCCTAGTCGTGAGCACGGCCAAGGACGGCAAGCAGCGCGCCATCAACATCGAGGGCGATCCGGACCATCCCATCAGCGAAGGCGCCCTGTGCGCCAAGGGCGCCAGCCTGTACCAGTTGGTGGAGAACGACAAGCGCTTCACCAAGGTGCTCTACCGCGCCCCCTATTCCGACAAGTGGGAGGAGAAATCCTGGAACTGGGCCATCGAGACCATCGCCAAGCGCATCAAGGACACCCGCGACGCCACCTTCAAGGAGAAAAACGACAAGGGCCAGACGATCAACCGCTGCGAGGGGCTGGCCTCGGTGGGTTCGGCCGCCCTGGACAATGAGGAATGCTGGGCCTACCAGGCCTTCCTGCGCTCCCTGGGGCTGGTGTACATCGAGCACCAGGCCCGCATCTGCCACAGCTCCACGGTTCCGGCCCTGGCCGAGTCCTTCGGCCGCGGGGCCATGACCAACCACTACATCGACATCAAAAACAGCGACTGCGTGCTGATCATGGGCGGCAACTCCGCCGAGACCCATCCCGTGTGCTTCAAGTGGGTCATGAAGGCCATGGAAAAGGGCGCGCCCCTGATCCACGTGGACCCGCGCTTCACCCGGACCTCGGCCAAGGCCGACATCCACGCCCCTCTGCGTTCGGGCACGGACATCGCCTTTCTGGGCGGCATGATCAAGTACATCCTGGACAACGACCTGATGTTCAAGGAATACGTGGTCAACTACACCAACGCGCCGCTCATCGTCGGCAAGGATTACGACTTCAAGGACGGCCTGTTCTCGGGCTACGACGCCAAGACCCGAAAGTATGACAAGAAGAAATGGGCCTTCGAGATGGACGACAAGGGCGTTCCCAAGCGCGACCCGTCCCTGAAGGATCCGCGTTGCGTCTACCAGCTCTTGAAGAAGCACTATTCCCGCTACGACCTAAAGACCGTGTCCTCGGTCACCGGCACCCCCGAGGCCAAGCTCGTGGAGGTCTACAAGGCCTTCGCCGCCACCGGCAAGCCGGAAAAATCCGGCACCATCCTCTACGCCATGGGCTGGACCCAGCACACCGTGGGCGTGCAGAACATCCGCACCATGTCCATGATCCAACTGCTGCTGGGCAACATGGGCGTGGCCGGCGGCGGCGTCAACGCCCTGCGCGGCGAGGGCAACGTGCAGGGGTCCACGGACCAGGGCCTTCTGTACCATATCCTTCCCGGCTATCTGCCCACCCCCCGGGCCTCGGTGAAGGATCTGGCCGAATACAACGCCATGATCACCCCGGTGTCCAACGATCCCAAGAGCCTCAACTGGAAGAAAAACCAGCCCAAGTACATGGTCAGCCTGCTCAAGGCCATGTACAGGGACGCCGACCCGGCCGAGGCCTATGCCTGGCTGCCCAAGCTCGACGACGGGCAGGACGGCTCCTGGCTGGTGCTCTTTGACCGCATGCTGCACGGAGCCTTCAAGGGCTTTTTCGCCTGGGGCATGAACCCGGCGGCCAGCGGCGCCAACTCCCACAAGACCCGCGAGGCCCTGACCAAGCTCGACTGGATGGTCAACGTCAACCTTTTCGACAACGAGACCGGCTCCTTCTGGCGCGGCCCGGGCATGGATCCGTCCAAGATCAAGACCGAGGTCTTCTTCCTGCCCGCCGCCGTCTCCGCCGAGAAGGAAGGCTCCATCACCAACTCCGGCCGCTGGATGCAGTGGCGCTACGGCGGTCCCGCCCCCCTGGGCGACTGCAAGCCCGACGGCGACATGATCTACGAACTGGCCCTGAAGATCCGTGAACTCTACGCCAAGGACAACGGGGCCTTCCCCGCGCCCATCAAGGGCCTCAACCTGGACGACTGGGGCGACGGCCACGTCTACGATCCGCACAAGGTGGCCAGGCTCATCAACGGCTATTATCTCAAGGACGTGCCGGGCAAGGCCCCGGACGGCTCGGACGTGACCTTCAAGGCCGGAACCCAGGTGGCCTCCTTCGCCAACCTCAAGGACGACGGCTCCACCTGCTGCGGCACCTGGGTCTATTGCGGCTCCTACACCGGCCCCGACAAAAAGGACAACAAGGCGGCCAAACGCTCCCACGAGCAGACCGAGGCCCAGGCCAAGGTAGGCCTTTTCCCCAACTGGTCCTGGTCCTGGCCGGTCAACCGCCGCATCATCTACAACCGGGCCTCGGTCAACGAGCAGGGCGTCCCCTATCAGCCCCAGAAGCCCGTCCTGGCCTGGGAGGCGAACGAAAAGAAGTGGATCATCGACGTGGTGGACGGCGGCGGGGCTCCCGGCACCATCTACCCCTTCATCATGCAGCAGCACGGCCTGGGGTCGCTCTTCGGCCCGGGCCTCAACGACGGCCCGTTCCCCGAGCACTACGAGCCCATGGAATGCCCCATCACCACGCACGCCTTCTCCAAGACCCTCAACACCCCCACGGCCCTGCTGTTTGCCGGGGAGGAGGCCAAGCGGGCCGTGTGCGATCCGCGCTATCCCTTCGTGTGTACCTCCTACCGGGTGACCGAACACTGGCAGACCGGGGTCATGACCCGCTGGACGCCCTGGCTGCTTGAGGCCGAGCCCCAGATGTTCTGCGAGATGAGCCCCGAACTGGCCGAGTTGCGCGGCATCAAAAACGGCGAGAAGGTCATCCTGGACAACCCGCGCGGCCAAGTGTGGGCCATCGCCATCGTGACCAAACGCTTCAAGCCCTTCACGGTCATGGGCAACACCGTGCATCAGGTGGGCATCCCCTGGCACTACGGCTGGGTCCACCCCAAGGATGGCGGCGACTCGGCCAACCTGCTCACCCCGTCCGTGGGCGACCCCAACACCGGCATCCCCGAGACCAAGGCCTTCATGGTCAACGTGCGCAAGGCGTAAGGAGGAAACACAATGAGCGGAAAGAGCTTCTTCATCGACCTGGCCAAGTGCACGGCCTGTCGCGGATGTCAGGTGGCCTGCAAGCAATGGAAGAAAAAACCCGTGGAGCCCACGAAAAACACCGGTTCGCACCAGAACCCCCCGGACCTGTCCTGGATGACCCTCAAGCTGGTGCGTTTCCACGAGACGGACATCGACGGCAAACTCAACTGGCTGTTTTTCCCGGACCAGTGCCGTCACTGCCTGGACGCCCCGTGCAAGATGGTGGGCGACTCCGAGGTTCCCGAGGCCATCACCCAGGATCCGGACACCGGGGCCGTGGTCTTCACCGAGAAAACCAAGGATCTGAACATCGACAGCGTGCGCCCGGCCTGTCCCTACGACATCCCCCGGGTCAACCCCGACACCAAGATCATGTACAAGTGCGACATGTGCAACGACCGGGTGCGGGCCGGGCTTCTGCCCGCCTGCGTCAAGAGCTGTCCCACGGGCGCCATGAACTTCGGCGATCGGGAGGAGATGCTGGAACTTGCCAAAAAACGCCTGGAAGAGGCCAGAAAGAAGTATCCCCAGGCCGTCCTGGCCGACCCTGACGACGTGCGGGTGATCTTTTTGTGCCAGTTCCCGCCGAAAAACTACTACGAATACGTCACGGCCGAGGCCGCACCGGCCCGGACCATGACCCGCAAGGCGATGCTGGCCAAGATGACCCGGCCCTTCGCCCGCCTGCTGACGTAATCCGGCTCACCACCCTCGGGCCCGTTACCGCCGGCTGCCGGGATATCCCGACAGCCGGTCAAATTTTTCGCCCCCCCTGTCCGGCTTTGCGTCGGCAAAACATCACCTGCGGCCTGCGCCCCCTGCGCCTCGCCGCCCCTTGGCCCGGGAGCCGAACCCGGGTATACTTACGATATGGACGATCCCACGCCGCCCCATGCCCCCTTGCAGCCCCACTACCTGCCGGACGACATCGAACGGGCCTCCCTGGCCATCATCGACGCCGAGACGCCCGAGCCCAGGCCCTTTGCGGGCGCGCAGTGGGAGGTGGTGCGGCGCATGATCCACGCCACGGCGGATTTCGAACTGCTTTCGCTGGTGCGCTTCCACCCCCGGGCCGTGGAATCGGGGCTTGCCGCTCTGGCCGCCGGGGCGGTCATCGTCACCGACACCCGGATGGCCTGCATGGGCATTCCCAAAAGGCGGCTTGCGCCCCTGGGATGCCGGGTCGCCTGTCTCATCGACGACCCGCGCGCCGCCCAGGCGGCCGGAAGCGAGACCGCCACCCGCACGGCCGCCGCCGTGGACCTGGCCGTGAACCTGGCCGCCGGACCGGGGATCGTGGACGGGACGGCGGGCGCGCCGGTCATCTTCGTCATCGGCAACGCCCCCACGGCGCTTCTGCGGCTCCTCGACCACATGCGCTCCGGACGCATCCGTCCGGCCCTGGTGGCGGGAATGCCCGTGGGTTTCGTCAATGCGGCCCAGTCCAAGGCCATGCTGGCGGATTTCGGGGAGTCGGCCCGGGGGGTGCCCTACCTGACGGTCATCGGCCGCAAGGGCGGGTCCACCTCGGCGGCGGCGGCGGTCAACGCCCTGCTGGAACTGGCGCTTCGGGACAAGGCCCGGATGAAAACGGCCAGGGGCCTTCCTTAAACAATACGTCGGTATTATTAAGAAAAAACAATCGGTTACTCACTCATTTCGCGAACATGGCGCGAGGTGGGAGAATCGGGAATGAACGCCCGGGCTTCATCGAGAATCACTTGAAAAAACGTACGTATTTTTCAAAAAAACAATCCGTTCTCTCCGAACTTCGAGGATACGTCTCTAGGCGGGGATATCGGGATTAAAAGCCCGGGCCTCATCGAGAAGCACTTGAAAATACGTTAGTATTTTTAAGAAAAACAATCCGTTCTCTTCGGACTTCGAGGATACGGCCCTAGGCGGGGATATCGGGAATAAACGCCCGGGCCTCATCGGCGGGCAGGGGCCGGGCATGGAGATACCCCTGGCCCAGGCCGCACCCCAAAGACACCAGCCCGGCCAGCTCGGCCTCGGTCTCCACGCCCTCGGCGCACACGTCCAGATTGAGCGCCCGGGCCAGTTGCACGATGGCCCGCACGATCTCGAACTTTTCCGGATTGACGTCCATGTTGGAGACGAACGAGCGGTCGATCTTGAGCTCATCCACGGGAAAGCGGCGCAGGTAGGACAGGGACGAATAGCCCGTGCCGAAGTCGTCCACGGCCAGCCGGACCCCCAGATCCCTGAGACGGCCCAGGATGTCCACGGCCAGTTCGGCGTTTTCCATGAGCACCGACTCGGTGACCTCGAGCTTCAGGTGGCGGGGATCGAGCCGGGTCTCGTCCAGGATGCGGGCCACCCGGGCGGCCAGATCCCCCTGCATGAGCTGCTTGGCCGAGATGTTGGCGGCGATGGACAAGTTCACCGCCCCGGGGTGGCTGTCGAGCCACTGGCGCATGCGCGTGCAGCACTCGCGCAGCACCCAGTCCCCCAGGGCCAGGATGAGCCCCGAGGCCTCGGCCACGGGAATGAACACCGCAGGCGACAGGAGCCCCCGCACGGGATGCCGCCACCGGGCCAGGGCCTCGAAGCCCACGGTGGTGCGATCCGACAGGCGGAAAACGGGCTGGAAGGCCAGATACAGTTCCTCATGCTCCACGGCCCGGCGCAGGCCCGTTTCCAGGTGCAGCCGTTCGCTGGCCCGGTCGTGCATGCCCCGGTCGAAGACCTCGCTTTTGCCCTTGCCCCGGGATTTGGCCTGAAACATGGCCGTGTCCGCGTCACGCAGCACCTCGTCCACGCTTTCGTAGGCGGAAACGTCGACCACGATGCCGATGCTGGCCGAGACGAAAAACTCGAATTCGTCGATGCGCGAGGGTTTTTTCAGTTCCTCATGGATGCGCCCGGCCGTGTCCAGGCCCCGGCCCGTCTCCCCCTGGCCCTGCACCAGGACCGCGAACTCGTCGCCGCCGAGCCGGGCGATGACGTCGCCCGGGTCCAGGGTGTTCCACAGGCGCATGGCGATGCCCCGCAACAGCCGGTCGCCTACGGTATGGCCCAGGCTGTCGTTGACGAACTTGAAATCGTCGAGATCCAGGAACATGACCGAAAACCGCGCCCCGCTGCCGGATTTCAGCCCCCGCATGGCCCGCTCCAGGCGTTCGATGAAAAAGGCCCGGTTGTAGAGGCCGGTCAACTCGTCGTGATAGGCTTGGTAGGTCAGGGCCTTTTCGGCCTTTTTGCGGTCGGTGATGTCCCTGAAGGCCACCACCGCCCCGCTGATGCGGCCGTCGGCCAGAAGCGGCGTGACCACGTAGTCCACGGGGAAAATGCGTCCGTCGGCGCGCCAGAACCAGTCCTCCCGGATATGGCGGCGGCGGCCGTCCTGCAGCACCTTGAGGATGGGGCTCTTGCCCCTGGGGAGGGGCTTGCCGTCGGGTTTGGAATGGTGCCACAGGGCGTGGGGGTCGGCCCCCGTGAGGGCATCCGCCGCGTAGCCCGTCAACTGGGTCGTCACGGGGTTGACGAAGGTGATGCGGCCCGAGAGGTCGATGCCGAAAATGCCCTCGCCCACGGCCTCGAGGATCAGCCCGCCCAGATGGTTGGAGGCGGCCAGGGCGGCCTCGGCCCCGGAGCGGGTCACGGCCTCGGAGAGCACGTTGGCCAGGGATTGCAGAAAATGGATGTCGTCCTCGGAAAAGGACCGGGGATCGCGGGTATGCACCCCCATGACCCCATAGGGCCCTTCGCGGCCGTGGATCACCATACCGATGCCGCTGCGCATGCCTGCGGCCAGAAAGAAGGGATCCGGGACGAACCGCTCCTCCCGCAGGTAGTCCGTGATGACCACCGGGGTTTTGGCGGACTTGACGTACGCGGCCATGCCTCCCGCCTCGGGCGGCGGATACAGGCTGCCGTCGGCGTCGGGACGTCCCACGCCGACCTCCAGGCGCATGGCGCCGTCCGGGGGCTCAAACCGGATGAACTCGGCCATCTCCACGTCGAGCACCGAGGCCATGAGCCGCACGGTCTTGCGGAAAAGCCCGGGCATGTCGCCGGACGACAGGGCGAAAAGCCCGATCTCGGAGACGATGCCCTGCTGGAAGGCCCGGCGCTTGAGGGATTCCTGGGTTGCGCCCTGGGAGCGCATGTCGCTGGCGCAGATCACCCCGTAGCGGCTGCCGTCCGGGCCGGCCAGCCGCCCGGGGGAGACCCGCACCGGCACCCGGCCGCCGTCCTCGCGCAACACCACCCAATCGGCGGGGATGCCGCCCTGGCCGTCCAGGTTGGCCTGGTGCAGGGCCATGATCTGCTCGGCGGTGGCGTCCGCCACAAAACGGACGAATGTCTCACCGAAAAGCCTGTCCCGGGGGAGTCCGAGGATGCGGCATAGGGCCTCGTTGACCCACACGAACCGGCCCGCCTCGTCCACAACCGCCAACCCCACGGCCACGGCGTCGAGAAAGGCGAAAAACCCGTCCCGGTCGGCGCACAAGGCGCCAAACGTCGCTTCCCGGCCTCGGACGTCACGGTCCTCGCCCCTGCCCGGCGGCGTCTCCTGCGCGGTCGCTTTCGGTCTGCCCACGATACCCGGCCCGTTGATTACACCCGATGTTGCTGAAATTTCTGTCGGTTTACCAGGAAATGCAAAAAAATTCCACTTTTTTATATGCGGCCGTCAGACGTTGAACAGAAAATGAATGACGTCACCGTCGCGCACCTCGTAGTCCTTGCCCTCCAGACGCATGACCCCGGCCAGGCGGCACTTGGCCTCGGAGCCGTGCCGCACGTATTCCTCGAAGGAGATGATCTCGGCCCGGATGAATCCCTTTTCGAAGTCCGTATGGATCTCGGCCGCGGCCTGGGGGGCGCGGGAACCCCGGCGCACGGTCCAGGCCCGCACCTCCTTGGGTCCGGCCGTGAAGTAGCTGATGAGCCCCAGCGTCTCGTAGCCCGTGGCGATGACCTGGTCCAGGCCGCTTCTGGCCACCCCGTAGGAGGCCAAAAACTCCTGCCGCTCGGCCTCGTCCATTCCGGCCAGCTCCTCCTCCATGCGGGCGCAGACCACGGCGAACCCCGCCCCCCGGGCGGCGGCATGGGCGGCCACGGCCCGGGCCGCCGGGCTCTCGCCGTTGATGCCGTCCTCGTCCACGTTGGCGCAGTAGATGACCTTCTTGGCGGTGATGGGCCGGTTCTCGGCCAAAAACGCGGCCATGGCCGGTTCGTCCGCGCCCGGCACGCCGGAGGCGGGCTGGCCGGTCATGAGGTGGGCCAAAAGCCGTTCGGCGCAGGCCAGGGCATCGGCCGCCTCCTTGTCCTTGCCCCCGGGTTTGGCCTGCTTTTTGAGGCGCTCCACCCGGTTTTCCATGGTCTGGGCGTCGGCCAGGATCAGCTCGGTCTCGATGATCTCCATGTCCCGCACCGGGTCCACCCCGCCGTGGACATGCACCACGTCGTCCTCGGCAAAGGCCCGCACCACGTGCAGGACCACCCCGGTCTCCCGGATGTTGGCCAGGAAACGGTTGCCCAGGCCCTCGCCCCGGCTGGCGCCCTTGACCAGCCCGGCGATGTCCACGAAACGCACCGTGGCCGGGGTCACCACCTTGGGATTCACAAGTTCGGCCAGGGCGGCCAGCCGCGCGTCGGGCACGGGCACCACGGCCGTGTTGGGTTCGATGGTGCAGAAGGGATAGTTGGCGGCCTGGGCGTTCTGGGCCTTGGTCAGGGCATTGAACAGGGTGGACTTGCCCACGTTGGGCAGCCCGACGATGCCGATGGAAAGCGACATGAAAACGATATCCTTTTCCGGGAAAACCAAAGACGGGGCTAGCCCAGATCCCGGGTTCGCAGCACGGTTTTGACGAGAAAGTTGAGCAGGTCGTAATCGCCCGCCATTTTCGAAACGGCCTTGGACAGGGTCTGCCCCAGCAGGCGCTCGAAATCCGGTTCCACATTGTCCCCGGACAGCTTCCATTGGGTGACGCCATCGTAGGACTTCTTCAGGATCTCCCCGTTGTTGTCCACGGTCACGTTCAGGACCGCCCGGGCCTCGGCCGTGATCCCGCCCAGGCGCGGCGTCCCGGCATAGGACAGGGTGGCCAGTTCCACGGTCAGGGTGCGGACCACGGATTCGGACGGGGCGGCCGGGGAAAACCCCTTGTCCACCAGGCCCTCGCCCGCGGCCCGGCGCAGGGCGTCCGCAACCCCTGGCTCCACGACCACGGTTCCGTACATGGCCGAACCCGGGTTGCGTTGGCCCACGGTGATGTCTGGCCGGGCATCGGCGGCCACGACCACCACCTGCACGCCCCGGCCCAGTTCCTCCTTCTCCACCACGGCCTGGCAGGACACCCCGGCCCGGTAGGCCCCGCAGCCCGCGCAGGCCAAAACCGCCGCCCACAGCGCAATCGCCGTGACGGCCCGGAAAAGCGGACCTCGCCTCATGCCAGGGCGGCCCCGGCCGCGGCCAAAACAGCGGCGTAGTCCGGCTCCTGGGTGATCTCCGGCACCACCTGGACGTAAGTCACCTTTCGGGCCGCGTCCAGAACGAACACCGCCCGGGCCAGAAGCCGCAGTTCCTTGATGAGCACCCCATAGGCCTCCCCGAAAGAGGCCTGGGCATGATCGGACAGGGTGGTCACCCGGTCCACGCCGGCCGCCGCGCACCAGCGCTTCTGGGCAAAGGGCAGGTCCATGCTGACCACCAGGATGCGCACGTCGGGACCAAGGCCCGTGGCCTCGGCGTTGAAGCGCCGCGTCTCCAGGTCGCACACCGGGGTGTCCACCGACGGCACGGTCACCACCACCAGCACCTTTTCCGTGAAGTCCCCAAGCCCGGCCGGAGCCAGATCGTTGGTCAGGACGGTAAAATCCGGGGCCTTGGTTCCCACGGCCACATCCCCGCCCACAAGGGTCAGGGGGTTGCCTTGAAAGGTCACACCGCCTTTTTTCTCGCGCATGGTCGTTCTCCTTGCGGGCCATGCCCCGGTGTGGGGACAGGGGCCCGTCTCGCCCATCTATTTCATCGTCGCGCCGCCCGCGTCAAGCGATCCCGCCCCGAATCCGGCCACGGGCGGAGGCAGGCCCGGACAGACCAGCCCCGCGTGGGCATGAACCAGCCGTCAGGCGAGACGCCGTGTGCTCCAGTACCGGCGCCAGGACGTGGGCGTGGACAAGCCCGGGCAAATGCGGCAGGAGGCGGGAATCGCTCCAAACCGGGATGCCCGCCGTCCCAGGGAGGCCTGTGCGCATGACCCTGCCGCGTCTTTTCACCTCGTGGATGATCCGTGCGGCCATCCTGGCCTGCCTGTCCGGCCTGTCTGGCCTGTCCGGCCCGGGCCCGGCCCGGGCCGCCGGGGCCACGCCCGGCTCCGAAGCATCGGCCCTGGCCCGGGCCGGGCTGGTGGAGGTCACGGACCTGGAGCCGTCCATCCGCCTGGACATGCGCTACGCCACCACGAACAACTTCACCGGCCGTGCGGTCTACCCCTCGGGTCGCTGTTTCCTGCGCCGTGAGGCGGCCCGGCGGCTGGTGGCGGTCCAGGCCGAGCTGCGGGCGCGGGGATTGGGGCTTGTGCTCTACGACTGCTACCGCCCCTTTTCCGTGCAGAAAACCTTCTGGGAAGTGACCCCGGACAAGGGCTACGTGGGCAGGCCTGTGGAAAAGGACGGCAGGCCCGTGTCCGGCTCCAAGCACAACCGGGGCATGGCCGTGGATGCCGGGCTGGTGGACGCGAAAGGCCAGCCCCTGCCCATGCCTACGGATTTCGACGATTTCTCGGCCAGGGCCTGGCGCACCTCCACCGGCGGCGACCCCGGAGCCCTGGCCAACAGCCGCCTTCTGGCCGAGGTCATGGCCCGGCACGGGTTTCGGCCCATCTCCTCGGAGTGGTGGCACTTCGACGCCGACGGCTGGAAGGCGTGTCCGCTGCTCGACCTGCCCCTGCCGCCGGGACCGTGATCAGTCCGGGTGTTCCGCGCCCGTCTCCCCGTCCCCGGCCAGGGGAAAAAACACCACGAACACGCTGCCCCGGCCCGGGGCGCTCCTGACCGTCACCGCGCCGTCGCAGGCCTTGACGATGCCATGCACCGCCGCCAGCCCCATGCCCGTGCCCTGGCCCGGCGGCTTGGTGGTGAAAAACGGCTCGAAAATCCGCTCCATGATGGTCCGGTCCATGCCGTGTCCCGTATCCCGCACGGACAGTGCGGCATACCGCCCGGGCGTCAGGTCCAGGACGGATCGCACGGACTCGCCCAGGCCGGACAAGGCGTCATCCGTCTCCGGAGCCGGGCCGCCCTCGCTCACACCGCCCTCGATGCCCACCACCTCAAGCGCCACGGCCAGCCGCCCGCCGTCCGGGGTCATGGCATGGGCGGCGTTCATGCCCAGGTTCACGAGCACCTGGTGCACCTGGGCCGGATCGGCCCGGATGGCCATGCCGCGCTCGGAGATGTCCGCCTCCACCATGACGTTGGCCGGGACCATGCCGCGCATGAGCTTAACGGTCTCCTTGACCAGGGGATTGAGCACCAAAAGATTCTTGACGGCATCCTCGCGCCTGGAAAAGACCAGGATCTGCTTGACCAGATCCCTGGCCCGCCCGGCGGCGTCCACCACGTCCGACAAGGGGCGGTGCAGGGGATGAGAGGCGTCCAGGTCGGACAAGGCCACCTCGGTATTGAGCAGAATGGGGGTCAGGATATTGTTGAAGTCGTGGGCGATGCCCCCGGCCAAAACGCCGATGGCCTCCAATTTTTCGGCCTGGCGCAGGCGGCGTTCCAGCCGTATCTCGTGGGTCACGTCGCGCACCAGGACCACATGATTGCACACCCGCGCCGTATCGTCCCGGATGGGCGTGATGAGCACCTCGGCCACGTACTGGCTGCCGTCGCGCCGGGTCTGGCGGGCCCGGCCGGACCACTTGAGCCCCAAGGCCAGGATGCCCCGCACGGAATCGGTCAAAAAGGGATCCACGCTGCGCTGCAACTCGTCCGCGCCGCCCCCCGCCATGTCTGGTCCCGCGATGCGGGCGAAGGCCGGATTGGCATACTGGGCCTTGAAATCCCGGCCGATGATGACCATGCCCTCGGCGGCCTGCTCCACGGCGGCCACGAGCAGCATGCGTTCCTCTTCGGCCCGCTTGCGGGCTGTGATGTCCCGGGCCGCGCCCTCCACGCGCAAAAGCTTTCCGTCCGGCCCCATGACCGCCAGGGCGTTGGTGGAAATCCACACCCGGCGCCCGTCGCGGCGGTACACCTGGGCCTCGAAATCGAACACCCGGCCGTTTTTGGCCAGGGTGCGCAAAAATTCCAGGCGGGCCTCCTGCTGGACATGAATGCGGCGCAGGATGTCGCCCTCCTCGGCGATCAGTTCGGCGGGCGAGGCGTAGCCCAGGATGCGAGCCATGGCCGTGTTGCATTCGATGATGCGGCCGTCGGGGTAGAATTGGAAAATGCCCTCGGCGGAGTTTTCGAAGATGCTGCGATACTTTTCCTCGCTGATGCGCAGGGCCTCCTCGGCCGCCCGGCGCTCGGCGATGTCCGAGGCCAGAACACACACGGAATCGACCGCGCCCCCCTCTCCCGGCAGGGAAAAGATCGAGGCTACGGCGACCTCGCTCCCCCCCAGGGTGATGACCGGCCCCGCGTTGCGAACGGCCTTCCCGTCGCCGAAAATCCGCTCCACCTGACGCAAAAGGGCCCGGGCATCTTTTCCGGGCAACAACTCCGCCACATGCCTGCCGCGAATCGCCGCAAGGGGCATCCCGAGCTTTTCGACCACGACCCGGCTCACATCCAACACCATCCCCTGGCGGGACAGCACCAGGATGGCGGACAGGGAATGTTCGAAAAACACCTGATGCAGCCCGCCAAGCCCCGCAGGCATGAGTGTTCCCTCCCGGCCGGGCGCGGCCGGATTCCCTGAAGTATTTTCCTTGCCTGGGGCCATCATTCGTCCTGGCTTTTTCTCTCGGTCTTTGTCACTATCAAAAGAAGGCATATGCAACCAACTCCCGGCACGGACTCATGGAAAAAGTGCTCATCGTCGAGGACAGCAAGGTATTCGCCCGCGTCCTCATCCGTAAAATTGAAGACGAACTGTTCTTCGACACCAGTTGGGCCTCGACATACGAAGAGACCGTCTACATCCTTGAGGAAAGTCCCGAACAGCCGAATTTTTTCGTGGCCATCGTGGACCTGCACCTCCCCGACTCCCCAGACGGGCACACCGTGGACTACCTCATCGCCAAGGGCATTCCGGTCATCGTCTACACCGGGGCCTTCAACGAGGAATGCCGCGACGCCATGTGGGCCAAACACGTTGTGGACTATGTGCTCAAGGAAAGCCCCGACAGCCTGGATTACGTCACCAGCCTCGTCAAGCGCATTTACAAAAACAAATACATCAGCGTCATGGTGGTGGATGATTCGGCCGCCATGCGCCGGCAGCTGCGCAACCTCCTCGAGGTCCACGACTTCTCGGTCATGGAGGCCACGGACGGGGAAGAGGCCCTGCGCCTTCTGGCCCGAAACCCGCTTGTGCGCCTGGTCGTCACCGAATACCTCATGCCCGGCATGGACGGGCTGGAACTCGTCCGGGCCATCCGCCGTGAACACCGCAAGGAGGATCTGGCCGTCATCGCCGTCGCGGACATGACGGAAGAGCTCCTTCCCTCGAACTTCCTCAAAACCGGAGCCAACGACTTTTTGTCCAAGCCCTTCACCAACGAAGAGTTCTACTGCCGCATCACCCAAAGCCTGGAGATGCTCGAACTGGTGCGCAAGCTCAAGGAGGCCTCCATCCGAGACCCCCTCACGGGCCTCTACAACCGCCGCTACTTCTTCGACGCCGGGAAAAAATTCCATGCCTGCGCCCTGCGCGGCACCATGACCCTGGCCGTGGGCATGATCGACATCGATTTCTTCAAGAAGGTCAACGACACCCACGGGCACAAGGCCGGGGACGAGGTGCTCAAGCATGTGGCCGACGGCTTGTCCGGACGCTTCAGGGGGTCGGACATCGTGGCCCGGTACGGTGGCGAGGAGTTTTGCGTCCTGGCCGCGAACATGAACCGGCAGGCGGCCCTCACCGTGTTCGACGAACTGCGCCGGAGCATCGAACGCTCGCGCACCCGGGTGGGCAACGCCAGCATCTCGGTGACGGTGAGCATCGGCGTGTGCTGCGAGCCGCACAAAACCCTGGAGGAGATGCTGGCCGCAGCCGACGCCATGCTCTACCAGTGCAAGCGCTCGGGCCGCAACCGGGTGCTGGCGTCCGCCTCGTGTCGCATCCCTTGAAAAATACGGCGGACTTCTGAGGATACGACGCGTGGTTCGCTTCTTCGCAACGCTCCCGGGCGGCGGTCACTCCCCCCAGGCGCGCGGCGGCAGTCCCCATACGGAGCGGAAACGGTCCTCCAGGGCCATCAGGTAGGCCGCGGCCCCGGGACTTCCCTCGGCCGGGGCGAAGGGCGCGAAATCCTTGGCCGAGCCAGGCAGGTACGGCCCGGACTTGGCCTCGAAGGCGGCCGTGTCCGGGGCCAGGGCGAAGATGGTGTGCCAGACGCCGGGCAGGATGTCCGCCAGATGCACGCCGCGCTCCCGCTCAAGCAGGATGAAATCCTTCTCTCTGGCGTTTCCCGCCTCATCGAACAACACCACGCCCAAAGCCCCGCGCAGGATCACGAAACTCTCGGCCTTCTCCGGGGACGCATGACGATGCGGCTGCACGTAGCTTCCCGGACACAGGGCGTTGAGCATGCGTTGCAACGGGTCGTCGTCGGCCGCATGAAAGCGATGGACTTCCCGGCCCCGGGGATTGTCCCGCGCCGCCCGGCAGATGCGCACGATCAGGTCGTCGTCGGCCACGGCCGCCCGGGCATGGCCGGACACCGTGGCATGGGGGGATATCCGTTCGATCCGCGTCCCGTGCATGCCGCCTCCCGAAATGGCCAGGCCGGCCCTACAGGTTCATGGCGGACTTGGCCGCCTCGCCCGCCGCGCCCTCCACCGCGCCGTAGATCCCGGCCAGCCGGGAGGACAGGCAGGCGTCGCGCAACAGCAGAAGCGCCAGGACGAGCCAATACCCCCAGCGGCAGACCGTGTTTTCAAGCCCCTCGGCCTGATCGCGCCGCATCCGGAAGAGGAAAAAGGCCGCAAAGCCCAGCGGCAGCATGACCCACCAGCGGACCATGACCCCGGTGACGAACATGAAGATCACAAACAAAAGCGTCAGTCCCACGGCGGTCAGGGTGACAGGGCTCATCTTGCAGCACGTGCAGGCGTTTTGATCCATCGCGCACCTCCTTGCGATACGGCCGCGGCCAGCCAGGCCCGGCCTTTTTTTCTATAGAGTTCCCGCTTCCGGGTGTCCAGACGGGGCCGGCGCCGGGCGACGGCCGCGTCCAAGGCTCCTCAGACGAAGATATCCAGCAGAACCCCCAGGCCGAGCCCGGCGGCCACCACCCCGTTGATGGTGAAAAAGGCCATGTTCACCCGGGACAGGTCGTTTTCCGACAGGATCAGGTGCTCCACCAGCAAAAGCCCGGCGCTGGCCGCGAAAAAAAGGAAATAGAACCAGGACAGCCCCGCCGCCCATCCGGCCAGGGCATAGAAAATCACGGCGTTGACATGGGCCAGGGAGGAAAAGGCCAGGGCCGCCCCCACCCCGAACCGGGCCGGGACGGACTTGAGCCCGTGCTTTCGGTCGAACTCCACGTCCTGGCAGGCATACAGGATGTCGAATCCGGCCGTCCAGAAGGTTACACCCAGGCCGAACAACACGGCGCGCACGGAAAAGGCGGGCTCGAAGGCCAGCCATCCGGCCACCGGAGCCAGCCCCAGGACCGAGCCCAGAAAGAAATGGCACATCCAGGTGAACCGCTTGGACAGGCTGTACAAGGCGGCCCACACCAGCACCACCGGCGACAGGGCCAGGCACAGGGCGTTGAGGCCCGCGCAGGCGGCCACGAACACCACAGCGCAGCCGGCCGTGAAGATCACCGCCCCGGATACCCCCACCTCGCCCGTGACCAGCTCCCGCCGCTTCGTCCTCGGATTTTCCCGGTCAAACGGCAGGTCCGCCAGCCGGTTCACGGCCATGGAATAGGAACGTATCGCCACCATGGCCACCGTCAGCAGCACGAACGTCCCGAGCCCCGGCCAGCCCCCGGCGGCCAGAAAGAGCCCCACATAGGCAAACGGCAACGCGAATACCGAATGCTCGATCTTGACCAGCCGGGCATACCGCCCGGCCAACACGGCAAACTGCTGCATGGCGTGCCTCCGGCGGCCGGGGGGGAAACTTTTTTTTGAAAAAAAGTTTCCCCCCCGGACCCCCTCTTCAAAATACTTCATCGCGCTTCGCGCCTTCCCCGCAAGGAAGGCCTCTCCTCTCGGACACCCTGCTTTCCCGACGCTGGTTCCTGGCGCGACGCGCCAGGAACCAGCGTCGGAAACCGGGGGGTCCGGGGGGAATGATTCCCCCCGGGCGGGGTTCGGGGCGGCAGCCCCGATTTTCCCACGGCGGGGTCCGGGGCGGCAGCCCCGACGTCCGTTTACGCGCCGTCGCCCAGGGTGACGACGCCGTAGTTCCTTTTGCCCTTGCGCACCAGGAGGATATGTCCCGCCAGAAGGTCGCCGGGACCGTAGGCGTGGTCTTCGGCGGTGATGCGTTGGCCGTTTATGGATATGGCCCCGGCCTTGATGTCCTTGCGGGCCTGGGAGTTGGACGGGCACAGGCCCAGGTCGGCCAGGAGCCTGGGCAGGGGCGGTATGGCCTCCAGGGACGGATGGGAGACGCACGGCGCGGCCTCCAGGGCGGCGCGCAGGGTGGCCGGGTCGGCGGCGGAGAGGTCTCCCGAGCCGAAGAGGGCCTGGCTGGCGTCCAGGACTTTCCGGGTCTCGTCCTCGCCGTGGATCATGGTGGTCACTTCCAGGGCCAGCCGCTTCTGGGCCAGCCGCAGGTGCGGGTTGTCCGCCGTGTCTATGGCCAGGGCGTCGATGCTCTCCTGGTCGAGCAGGGTGAAGTATTTGAGATAGTTGATGACATCGCGGTCGTCGGTGTTGAACCAATACTGGTAGAAGGCGTAGGGCGAGGTGAGGGTCTTGTCCAGGAAGATGGCCCCCTTCTCGCTTTTGCCGAACTTGGCCCCGGAGGCCGTGGTGATCAGCGGAAAGGTCAGGGCGAAGGCCGGAGCGGGCCGTGAACGGCGGATGAATTCCAGGCCGGCGGTGATGTTGCCGAACTGGTCGCCGCCGCCGATCTGCAGGGTGCAGCCGCGCGTCTCGGAGAGATGCCGGAAGTCGTAGGCCTGCAGGATCATGTAGCTGAATTCGGTGTAGGAAATGCCGGTCTCTTCGCGGTTTATGCGGCCCTTTACGGACTCCTTGGCCAGCATGTAATTGACCGTGAAGTGTTTGCCCACGTCGCGCAAAAAGTCGATGATGGACAGTTTTTTGGTCCAGTCCAGGTTGTTGACGGGCTCGATCCTGTCGGACACGCCCATGCGCTCGAAAAAGGCCATGGCCTGGGCCTTGATCTTTTCGGCCGAGGCCTGGACCTTGTCGGCGTTGTTCAGGGTGCGCTCCTTGTCCTTGCCGCTGGGGTCGCCGATGAGTCCCGTGGCCCCGCCGAGCAGAAACAGGGGGCGGTGTCCGGCCAGGGCGAAGCGGGCCAATCCCAGGAGGGGGACCAGGTTGCCGATGTGCAGGCTGTCGGCCGTGGGGTCGAAGCCGCAGTAGAGGACGCGATCCGGGGCCTCCAGGTGTTCGCGGAGGTTTTCGGCGTCGGACACCTGGTTGACCAGGCCGCGCCAGGACAGTTCGTCGAAGATGTTGCGGGACATGATCTGATCCATGGGGGAATGCGGGCGGCCTTTCGCCGTCCGGTGTGGGGGTGAAGGGGTGTCGGCCGTAGCGGCGGCCGCGGTCAACTGCCGGATTGCGGGCCCGTTGCGTCCACCCGGGCCTTGGTGCGCAGGATGGGTTTGGCGTGGCTGATGCGTTCCAGCTTCGCCTCGACGCCGGGGACGGGGCTGTACACGTCCACGAGCACGTTGAGATAGAAGACGCCCTTTTGAATCTCGGTCTCGATGCGGGTGGCGAAGCCGTTTTTCTCAAGCTCGGCCTTGAGTTCCTCGGCGTTTTCGGCCTTGGTGAAGGCGCCCACCTGGTAGGTGTCGTGGGGCCGCTGCCAGTCGTGGATGACGGGATCGGAGCCGCAGGAGGCGGCGGCAAGGGCCAGGCACACAAGGAGAGGCAGGACGGCGCGGGTCATGTTCTCGTTCCGGTCAGTTGGGGGTTTCGGCCTTGGGCAGGGCGGATTTCTTGAGTTTGACCGGGGCCGAACGCCTGCGGTCCTCGTCGCTGTATTCCAGAACCTCGGTCTTGCCGGATTTGTTTTCCAGAACGAAATAGAGCTTGTCGCCCACGGCCCGGATGTCGGCCATCCGGGAGCAATTGTTGAAGCTCTGCACCAGGGCGCTCTTGCCGTCCGCGCCCACGGTGATGAGATCGTAGATCACCGGGCAGTCCACGTTCCCGAGCCCCCGGCGCAGGAGCACGGCGTCGAAGCCGTCGTCAGGCTCCCCGACGCTCATGTAGGACTGGGCCGTCAGGGCCTCGCCCTTGCTTTGGTGGATCGGCTTGCCGCGCAGCATGACCACATGATCCGCGCCCTGGCGCACGACTTCCAGGGGACCGGCCACGGTCAGATAGACCGACTGACGATCCGGCCCCGTGGCCAACCCCGGAACGGCGGACAGGATCACGGCCGCACACACCGCCATGCACGGTATCAGACGACTGGCGAATGCTTTCATGTTGGCTCCCTGGATGGCTGCATGCCGGAAAACGGCGGGGGGCCGCCTCATTCCTGGCAGGCTTGCCGACATGCCTGTATTTGTACGGCCTTCCCGGTCTGGGCGTCAATATCGATCACGGCGCCCTGCAGTTCCACCGGCCCCTTGGATAGGACGAAGCGCTGGGGCATCCCCGTGAGGTAGCGGCGGATGACGGCCTGGGGGTCCATGCCGATGGCCGAACGGATGGGACCGCTCATGCCAAGGTCGGTGATGTAGGCCATGCCGTGGGGCAGGATCTGGGCGTCGCTGGTCTGGACGTGGGTATGGGTGCCGCACAGGGCGCTGACCCGGCCGTCGAGATAGTAGGCCATGGCCTTTTTCTCGGAGGTGGCCTCGGCGTGGAAATCGAGCACGCGCACGGCCACGTCGCCGGGAATCCGGCCGATGAGCGCGTCGGCCGTGCGGAAGGGGCAGTCCAGGCTGTCCATGTAGGTCCGCCCCAGGAGGTTGATGACCGCATAGGGCGGTGCGCCGTCCGGACGGTAGACGCCAAGGCCGGTCCCGGGCGCGCCGGGGGGATAGTTGGCCGGACGCAGCAGCCGGTCCGTGCCGTCGAAGTAGGTCTGTATCTCGCGGTGCTTGAAGATGTGGTTGCCGGAGGTGATGACGTCCACGCCGCAGGACAGAAGCTGGGAGGCGGCCTTGACCGTGATGCCCAGCCCCCCCGAGGCGTTTTCGCCGTTGGCCAGGACCACGTCCGCCCCGCATTCCCGGCGCAGCCGGAAAAGACCGGCGAGCACCGCATCCCGTCCGGGACGGCCGACGATGTCGCCCAAAAACAGGATGCGCATGGTCTCGTTTTCTCCCGAAAGCGTTGCGGACGGCCGTCCCCGAGTCGGGAACGAGCCGTCCGATACATACTGGCCGGGCGCCGCCGGCGCGTCCGAATCGCGCCGAACCTATTTCGCGAAGCCCACGGCCCGGCGTTCGCGGATGACCGTAACCCGGATCTGCCCGGGATACGTGAGATTGTCCTCGATCTGCTTGGCAATGTCCTTGCACAGAAGGAACGTCCTGTCGTCGTCCACGGCGTCGGAATCGACGACCACCCGAATCTCGCGGCCGGCCTGGATGGCGTAGGCCTTGGTCACGCCCTCGAAGTCCGTGGCCAGGTTCTCCAACTCCTCCAGGCGCTTGACGTAGCTTTCCAGAAGCTCCTTGCGGGCCCCGGGCCGGGCTCCGGACAGGCTGTCCGCGGCCTGGACCAGGATGGCCAGGATGGACTTGGGCGGCACGTCCTCGTGGTGGGCCTGGATGGCGTGGATGATGTCCCCGCCCTCGCCGAATTTTTTTGCCAGATCCGCCCCGATGACCGCGTGGGGGCCCTCGATCTCGTGGTCCACGGCCTTGCCGATGTCGTGCAAAAGCCCCGCCCGCTTGGCCTTTTTCACGTCCAGGCCCAGCTCCGAGGCCATGATGCCGCACAGGGTGGACACCTCGAGGGAATGTTGCAGGACGTTCTGGGAATAGCTGGTGCGGTATTGCAGATGTCCCAAAAGGCGCACCAGTTCGGGATTGATGCCGTGCACGCCGATGTCGAAGGTGGCCTGTTCGCCGATCTCGCGCAGCTTGACCTCGAACTCCTGCTCGACCTTTTTGACGATGTCCTCGATGCGGGCCGGATGGATGCGGCCGTCGGTGATCAGGCGCTCCAGGGCCATCTTGGCCACCTGGCGGCGGATGGGCGAGAAGGCGGAGAGGATGACGGTCTCGGGGGTGTCGTCGATGATCAGGTCCACGCCCGTGGCCGCTTCCAGGGCCCGGATGTTGCGCCCCTCGCGGCCGATGATGCGGCCCTTCATCTCTTCCGAGGGCAGGGTCACGGCGGTGACGGTCTGTTCGGCCACGAAATCCCCGGCGTAGCGCTGGATGGCCAGGGCCAGGATCTTCTTGCCGCTTTTGTCCGCCGTCTCCCGGGCCTCCATCTCGATCTGCCGGATCATCTTGGCCGCCTCGTGCCGGGTGCGGCTTTCGGTCTCGGCCATGACCAGCTTTTTGGCCTCCTCCACGGTGAGCCCGGAGACCTCCTGCAGGCGCTGCAGATGCTCTTCCGAGGCCCGGTTCAGCATCTCCTCTTTCTCTGTCAGGGAACGCTCCAGGCTGGTCAGCCTCTTTTCGGTGCCCAGGAGCTCGCTTTCCCGTCCCACGATCTGTTCCTGCTTTTCCTCGAGCTTCTCCTGCTTGCGGGAAAGCTGGGCCTCCTTGGCCTCAAGGGACTGGGCCCGATCCTTGTACTCGGCCTCCAGTTCCTTTTTCTGCCGGTAGAGATCGTCCTGGGCCTGGACCAGGAACTCTTTTTTATGGGCCTGGGCCTCTTTTTTCGCCTCTTCCAGGATGCGCTCGGCCAGAGAGCGGGATTCCTTGAGGGTCTTCTGGGAGATGAACTGATAGAGATAATACCCCCCGGCACCTCCGGCACACAGGGATGCGAGGATGATGACCACGGTAAAGAAATCCATGACGGCTCCTTCAAAGCGGAAACGTTCCGCATAAACCGGAGACGGACCCGTCGGTTCGGCGCAAGGGGGGAGAAATTCGTCGGCGTTCGTGCAGGGGAGGGCCCTGCCGCGTCAGGCAAATCCGGCGACCATGGGATGTTTCGGAATCCTGCCAGGCCGCGCGGCCTGGATGTTCGGGCTTGTACCCGGGGTCCGAAACGTTATCCCCGGAGCGCCGTGTCAACAATTTTTTTGAACCTTGTTTCCAAGGTGGACGCCAAGGTACGGCCTTCAGGCCCCCCGGTGGAACCCGGGTCCGCACACCGGCCGTAACACGCGGCATCCTATTTTTGAGTATCGGCTCAAAAATGAATCGTCGATCACGCACACTCCAGGGAAACAATCGTCGTCGCCGAAAACCCGCCTGCCTGGCGGTCACCCTTCTATTTTCTTCAAAAGCCCGGTGACGCGCTCCCGCGCGTCTTCAAGCCTTTGATTGGACATGAGCACGTCGTCGGCCAATCCAAGGGCCACGAACGCCAAAAGCTTCTCCTTGCCGAGCGCTTTCCCGCCCGATCCGAGCAGTTTGCATCGTTCCTCCACCAGAATTCTGGCGGCCTCGACGCGATCCGGTTCCGCGTCGGTCTTGAACGAGAGCGTAAGGCCCAAGATCTCCAGGTTGTAGCTGGGCATTTCACGGTTTTCCCGCCAGGCGCCCCCCCATTTTGCCACCCTCGTTAGCTCTCGACGGCTGGGGCGCTGGACGGTCCTTAAGCGATTTCCTCCTGAATCCGTTTCAAGAGCGAATCGATCCTGGCCGTGATCGCATCGCGTCCCTGCCGCTCGGCATCAAGCTCGGCCCGCAGGGAACCATTCTCCGCCTCCAAGGCCTTGACCTTGGCCAAAAGGCGCTCAACGCGATCTTCCAGGGCTTCGAATATATCCATAAGGAAAATCTCTAGCCTCTTCTCTCATGAAAATCAAGACGGTCCCGGCTTTCTGACGATATTGGCCTGACGCCCCCTGGCCACGGCAAGGTTCCCGTCCGGCACGTCGTGGGTGATGACCGACCCGGCCCCGACCAGGGCGTGGGCCCCCACCGTCACCGGGGCCACCAGGGAGGTGTTGCTGCCGATGAAGGCATGTTCGCCGATGACCGTGGCGTGCTTGTTTGTGCCGTCGTAATTGCAGGTGATGGTCCCGGCCCCCACGTTGGTGCCGGCCCCCACCTCGGCGTCCCCCAGGTAGGTCAGGTGCCCGGCCTTGACGCCCCGGCCCAGGACGGACTTTTTGACCTCCACGAAGTTCCCCACCCGGGCCTCCTCGCACAGCACCGCCCCGGTGCGCAACCGGGCGAAGGGTCCCACCTTGCACCGCAGCCCCACCTGGGCCCCCTCCAGATGGGAAAAAGGCAGGATTTCGCAGTCCGGCGCCAGCCGGCAATCGCGCATCCACACATGGGAGCCCACCTGGGCCCTCTCTCCCACCACCGTGTCGCCGTATATCTCGCACGGCCCCGTCAGCTCCACCCCCGGGGCGAGGCTCACGCGCGGGCCGATCCGGATCTGCCCCGGGTTGCGCACCAAAACCCCGTGGTCCGGCAGGGCGTCCACCATGCACCGGCGCAAGCCCTCTTCCGCCGCAGCAAGCTCACGCGGGGAATTGACGCCAAGCAGGGACTCGTCCCGGCCCCGGGTGATGGCCGCCACCGCGTCGCCGGACTGGGCGGCCATCTCCACCAGATCGGTGATGTAAAATTCGCCGCTGCGATTCTCGTTGCGCAAAAGCGGCACCAGACGCTGGGCCACGGTCAGGCGCAGTAGATAGATTCCCGCGTTGATTTCGCCCGTGGCCGGCCCATGGCGCGCGGCGTCGAAGTCCTTGGCCTCCACGATGCGCACCCCGTCCGGGCCGCGCACCACCCGGCCATAGGCCCCGGGCTGGTCGAGCTCGATGGACGCGAACGCCACATCGGACTCCAGTTCCAGGGCCGAGTCCACAAATCCGGTCAGGATGTCCGCCGTCAGGAGCGGCATGTCGCCATTGACCACCAGGACATGTTCATACCCTGCGGCGCACAGGACCGGCATGGCCGCGGCCAGGGCATGCCCGGTGCCGAGCTGCCTTTCCTGGACCACGAAGTGCCCGTCCAGTTCCGGGAAGGCCTGGCGTACCGCCTGGGCCCCGTGTCCCACCACCACATGGATGCGGTCTTCGCACACCGCGGCGCAGGCCCTGAGGACATAGGACAGCATGGGATCGCCGAGGATGGTCCGCAGCACCTTGGGGGTATCGGAATGCATCCTGGTGCCCTTTCCGGCGGCCAGGATCAGCCCTGCGACCCTCGTAAACATGGTCATCGCAAACGCTCCGGGTACCGTATGATGGTTATCTGACGCCGGAGCCGGCCAGCCTGGCTTCCTCCCGGCATTTCATGCGCATGATGGACCGTTGCAGGGCGGCCTTGGCCCGGGCATGATCGATACGCTCCCGGCGTTCCGCCTCAAGCCGCTCCATGGCCCGCTGCCTGGCCCGTTTCGCCCGGTCCAGGTCTATCTCGTCCGGCAACTCCGCCACTTCGGCCAGGATGGTGACCGTATCCCCCATGACCTCGGCGAACCCTCCGGCCACGAACAGATACCGGGGCTGCCCGGCCATTTTGTACATCAGGCTCCCGATTCCCAGGGCCGACAGGAACGGGACGTGACCGGGAAGGATGCCGAATTCCCCGAGCAGGCCCGGCGCACCCACATAGTCGACGGTCTGTTGCAGCACCACGCGTTCCGGGGTCACCACTTCCAGCCGCAATGCCCTGGCCATGTGGCCTCCTTTCCCGAGGGGATCGTCACTTGCGGTCCAGGTCGAGGGAAAAAATCGCAATCACATCCACACGGAAACCATCTAGCATCATTTTTCCATGCCCGGAAGCGCCTTCAGCCCACATCCCTCCCGAATCACGCAGTGATGAATACGCAAGCGGCTGGCGCGATCAATGTTGCAAGCAACACCAACGGCCATAGCCTTCCCTGGAAAATAGCATACTCGGCAAAAATCTCTCTCCAGGACAGCTTCATGCCGACCCGGCCCATGATGCATTCGAAGGCGAACGTGGTTAGGGTCCAGCAAACGCCGGTCGCCAGTGCAGCGGCATAGGTGACGGGCGAATGAAACTGCACCAACACCCAGGTGACGCCGAGAATGAACAGGCACAGGACCAGGGTCATCAGACGCCGCGCCCTGGCCTGGCCGAGCCGCGGCGCAAGGATGCGATCCCGAATCCCGCCGCATACCACGGCCGCAAGGAGAAAAAGGAACCAGGCGAGAACGGCGGACAGGATGCTCACGGGCAACTCCCGGGCAGAAAAAAGCGGGCCGCCGAAGCGGCCCGCCGTGACTGCGTGCTCGTTGTTTCCCGCCGGGGCGGGCGCCTCCCAAAGACCCGGCTATGCTGCGTCGCGCACCTTCATGCGCATGATGGAACGCTGCAAAGCGGCCTGTGCCCTGGCGAAGTCGATGTTTTCCTGGGCCTTGTCCAGGCGCGCCTTGGCCCGTTCCTGGGCCTTTCTGGCGCGCTCCACGTCGATGTCCTCCGGCTTCTCGGCAACCTCGGCCAAAACCGTGACCTTGTTGCTCGATACTTCCGTGAAACCGCCCGAGACGAAGACGTAGTGGTTTTTCCCACCCATCTTGTACATCAGGCTGCCGACGCCCAGAGCCGACAAAAACGGGATGTGGTTGGGCAGGATGCCGAACTCGCCCAGAAGGCCCGGCGCGCCCACGTAATCCACGCTATGGCTCAGGACAAGCTTGTCCGGAGTGACGATTTCCAGGAGCAATTGTGCCATGGAAGTTATCCTTTCTTGGCGTTTTCAATGACCTCGTTGATGTCGCCGACCATGTAAAAAACGCCTTCGGGAATGTCGTCGTGCTTGCCTTCGATGATTTCCTTAAAGCCCTTGATGGTGTCCTCAAGTTTCACATAGCGGCCTTCCTTGCCGGTGAACTGCGAGGCGACGAAGAAGGGCTGGGACAGGAATCGCTGGATCTTCCGGGCCCGGGCCACGGTGAGCTTGTCTTCGTCGGACAGTTCGTCCATGCCCAGGATGGCGATGATGTCCTGGAGATCCTTGTACTTCTGGAGGATCTGCTGCACTTCGCGGGCCGTGGCATAGTGCTCGCCGCCCAGGACCAGGGGGTCCAGGATGCGCGAGGTGGAATCGAGAGGATCCACCGCAGGGTAGATGCCAAGCTCGGCGATCTGACGCGACAGGACCAGGGTGCCGTCCAGGTGCGAGAACGTGGTGGCCGGCGCGGGGTCGGTCAAGTCATCGGCGGGCACGTAGACGGCCTGCACCGAGGTGATCGATCCCTTCTTGGTCGAGGTGATGCGTTCCTGCAGGGCGCCAAGGTCGGTGCCCAGGGTCGGCTGGTAGCCGACCGCGGAGGGCATGCGGCCGAGAAGCGCCGACACCTCGGACCCGGCCTGGGTGAACCGGAAGATGTTGTCGATAAAGAGCAGCACGTCCTGGCCTTCGGCATCGCGGAAGTATTCCGCGCAGGTCAGGGCCGAAAGGGCCACGCGGGCGCGGGCTCCTGGGGGCTCGTTCATCTGGCCGTACACAAGTGAGGCCTTGCTCAGGATGTCGGCGTCTTTGAACTCGTGATACAGGTCGTTGCCTTCACGGGTCCGCTCGCCCACGCCCGCGAAGACCGAGAGGCCGCCGTGGTGCTTGGCGATGTTGTTGATGAGCTCCATCAGAACGACGGTCTTGCCCACGCCGGCGCCGCCGAACAGGCCCATCTTGCCGCCCTTGGGGAAGGGGATCAGGAGGTCGATGACCTTGATGCCGGTTTCCAGAAGCTCGATGGTCGTGCTCTGGTCCACGAAGTCCGGAGCGGAACGGTGGATGGGCATGGTCACGTCGGTGTTGACCGGGCCCATTTCGTCCACGGGACGGCCGACCACGTTCAGGATGCGGCCGAGCGAAGCCTTGCCCACCGGGACGCGGATGGGAGCGCCGGTGTCCGTGGCTTCCATGCCGCGCACCAGACCGTCGGTGGAGTCCATGGCGATGCACCGGACCACGTTGTCGCCCAGGTGCTGCGCCACCTCGACCACCAGGTCGGGAGCGTAGACGTTATTGGTGTTTTTGACGTCGAGGGCGTTCAAGATACTCGGCAGTTTGCCCTCGGGGAACTCGACGTCGATGACGGCGCCGATGACCTGCACGATTTTTCCGATATTCGCGCTCATTTACATTAGCCCCCTTCCTATCCTTTGAGTGCTTCGGAACCGCCGACGATGTCCATCAGTTCCTTGGTGATGGCCGCCTGCCGGGCCTTGTTGTAGACCAGGGTGAGCGAGCTCACCAAGTCGTCGCAGTTTCTGGTGGCGTTATCCATGGACCGCATGCGCGCGGCATGTTCGCTGGCCGAGGTGTCGAGCAGTCCACGATAGAGCTGGACGTTGATGAACCGGGGCAGAAGCTCGGCCAAAAGGCCTTCCACCGAAGGTTCGTAGATGTATTCCAAACCGCCCCCGGTTTCCTTCGGCGCGTCGGCCTGTTCCTCGGGGGACAGGGGGAGCACCGTGAGCTGGGTCGGCTCCTGGCGGGCAAGGCTGATGAACTTGCCAAAAGCCATGATCACTTCGTCATAGGCTCCGCTCACATATCCACCGATGACCTCGGAACCGATCCGGCTGGCCAGGGTGAAGTCGAAGGAATTCATCTCGTTGACGTAGGCCTGGACGATCTCGAACTCGGAACGCCGGAAGGCGTCCCGGCTCTTGCGTCCCACGCACACGACCTTGACGGTCTTGCCCTCGGCGGCCTTTTTGCGGGCCAGCTTCTGGGCCATGGTGGTGATGTTGTTGTTAAACGCCCCGCACAGCCCCCGATCGGAGGTGATGACGACCAAAAGGACCGTCTTGATCTCCGCGTGCGGCTCCAAAAGCGGATGCACCGAAGGATCGGCTCCTTTGGCCAGGTCGCCGAGCATCTCGTAGAACTTGTCGGCGTAGGGCCGAAAGCGCTCGATGCGCGCCTGGGCGTTGCGCAGTTTCGCCGAGGCCACCATGTTCATGGCCTTGGTGATCTGTTTGGTCTTTTTGACCGCGTTGATCTTAACCTTGACGTCTTTCAGCGCAGGCATGGCTCCCCCTTCCGGCACTAGGCCTTGAAGCCCTTCTTGAACTCCTCGATGGCCGCGCCGAGGCTGGCGATGAGACCCTCGTCAAGCGCCTTCTTCTCCTTGATGGCGGCCACCACGTCGCTTTTGGCGTTGCGCATGAATTCCAGGAGTCCATCCTCGAACTTGCGCACGGCCTCGACGGGCACGTCGTCCATGAAGCCGCGGGTGCCGGCGAACAGCGAGATCACCTGCTCCTCGACGGACATGGGGCGGTACTGGGGCTGCTTGAGCAACTCAACCATGCGGGCGCCGCGGTTGAGTTTCTGCTGGGTGGCCTTGTCCAGGTCGGAGCCGAACTGGGCAAACGCCGCCAGCTCGCGGTACTGGGCCAGATCCAGGCGCAGGGTGCCCGCCACCTGTTTCATGGCCTTGACCTGGGCCGCGCCGCCGACGCGGGAGACGGACAGACCGACGTTGATGGCCGGACGAATACCGGCGTTGAACAGGTTGGGCTCCAGGTACACCTGACCGTCGGTGATGGAGATGACGTTGGTCGGGATGTACGCGGACACGTCGCCGGCCTGGGTCTCAATGATCGGCAGGGCGGTCAGGGAACCGGCGCCCAGGCTGTCGTTGAGCTTGGAGGCGCGCTCCAGAAGGCGGGAGTGCAGGTAGAAGACGTCGCCGGGGAAGGCTTCGCGGCCGGGGGGGCGGCGCAAGAGAAGCGACATCTGGCGGTAGGACACGGCCTGCTTGGACAGATCGTCGTAGATGATCAGGGCGTGGCGGCCGTCGTCGCGGTGATACTCGGCCATGGTGCAGCCGGAGTAGGGCGCGATGAACTGCAGCGAGGCCGGCTCGGAGGCCGTGGCCGAAATGATGGTGGTGTATTCCATGGCCCCGTAGCGGCGCAGGGTCTCGGCCACCAGGGCGACGGTGGACTTCTTCTGGCCCACGGCCACGTAGAAGCAGTACACGCCCTGCCCCTTCTGGGCCAGGATGGCGTCCAGGCAGACGGCGGTCTTGCCGGTCTGGCGGTCGCCGATGATCAGTTCGCGCTGGCCGCGGCCGATGGGGGTCATGGCGTCGATGGCCTTGAGTCCGGTGTACATGGGCTCATGCACGGACTTTCTGGCGATGATGCCGGGGGCCTTGATCTCGACGTTCCGGGTCTCCTTGGTGTCGATGGGACCCAGGCCGTCGATGGGGTTGCCCAGGGGGTCGATGACCCGGCCGGCAACGGCCTGGCCCACGGGCACGGAGAAGATCTTCCCGGTGCGCTTGACCGGGTCGCCTTCCTTGATGTGGGTGTCTTCGCCCAAAAGGGCCACGCCCACGTTGTCCTCTTCCAGGTTCAGCACCAGCCCCATGACGCCGCCGGGGAATTCCAGAAGCTCCATGGCCATGGCGTTCTGCACGCCGTAGACGCGGGCAATCTGGTCGCCGACGGACAGCACGGTCCCGGTCTCGCTCATCTCCACGCGAGACTCGTAATTCTGGATCTGCTTCTCGATGATCTGGCTGATCTCTTCCGCTTTGATTTGCATGGCCCTAATCACCCCTCTTGATTTGTTCTTTCAATATCTGCAGTTGGGCGCGAAGGCTCGCGTCCAGAACCTTGTCGCCGACCTTGAGCATGACGCCGCCCAGGATGTCCGGATCGACGGCGAAGTCCAAGACCAGCTTCTTGCCGGTCTGGGACTCCAGTTTGGATTTGATCTCGTCCCGGCGGGCCTCGGCGAGGGTTATGGCGGTGACCAACCGGCCGCGCACCACGCCCTGGGCCTCGTCCAGGAGGGTCCGATAGTAGACCGCGATGTCCGGCAGGAAGGACAGCCGTTCCTTCTCCGCCAAGAGTCCCAGAAAGTTCTTGACCATGGGGCTCACGGTGAGTCCGGCCAGAACCCCGTCCAGCACCGCCTTCTTCTCGGCGGCCACGAAGATGGGATTGGCGAACACCCGCATGAGCTCCGGAGCCTTCTCCAGGAGCGCGGCCAGACCATCAAGATCCTTGCCGTAGGCGGCGACAGCATCGCCGCCCTGCCCAAGCCCGAGGGAAAAGAGGGCTTTGGCATATCTGCGAGCGATAATGTTCCCGGTCAATTGAACACCACCTTTGTTAAATATTCATCCACCAGCTTGTCCTGATCCTTCTCCGAAAGCTTCCCGGCCAGCATGTCCCGGGCGGCATCCACCACCATGTCGGCCATCTCGGCGCGCAAGCGCTCCACGGCCAGTTTGGCTTCCTGCTCGGCGGTCACGGCGGCCTGGGCCTTGATCGTGACGGCCTTCTCCTCGGCGGCGGCGACGATGGAGTCGCGCAGGGCCTCGCCCTGTTTGCGGTATTCCTCGACGATCTGCCGTTTTTCGGCCTCAAGATTGGCGATCGAGGCCTCGATGGTCTTCAGGCCCTTCTCGGCTTCGATTTTTCGGGTCTCAAGATCGGAGAGCTGGTTTTCAATCTGCACGCGGCGGCCACGGAAAAAATCGCCCATCTTCTTCCCGGCCAGTTTCCAGATGACCCCTACCACCAAAATGAAGTTGACGACGCGGAACCCGAAATCCTTCCAGTTGAGTCCATGCGCCTCGCCCCCCTCGGCCGACGCCCACGCGACGGCGGCCATGGCCAGAACCAACAGCGCCCCCATGGCGGTCACTTTGATGAAACCTTTCAATGCACCCCTCCCTTTCTCTTAGGAAACACCCGGCAACCGAACCGGTCCCTTACGCCACGCCGCCCAGAATCTTGCCAACGGCCTTATTCGCCATGGCGTCCACGCCAGCCTCCAGGGCGCCCTTGGCGGCCTTGGTCTGCGAGGCGATCTCGGTGCGGGCCTTGCCGAGGGACTCGGCAACCTCCGTCCCGACTTTGGCCAGAATATCCTTCTCCTGATCCAGCCCCTGCTGCTTCAGGGCCAGACGATCCTGGGTGGCGGCCTTGCGGGCGTCGTCCAGGGCCTTTTCGTAGTCGGCCAGCTTTTTGCCCGACGACGAGGCGAAATTCTCGATGCTTTCCATCTGGGTATTCATGAAATCAGCACGCTGCTTCATGATTTTCCGGATGGGCGCCACCAGGAGCACGTTGAAGAGGATCAGGATGAGGACAAAATTGATGAGCTGGACGAGAAAGGTGTAGTCAAGATCAATCATCGACGCCCTCCGGGAGGTTGTGAAATTTTTTGCAAAGTCAGAGAGCGCCAGTAGCCGATTTCACCCGGCCTGTAAAGCCTTTTTTCCCAAATAGCGACTCCTGACGGGCCTGCCGGACCTGTGCCGAGGGCTGAAATCCCCGGTCATCCGGGCTGTTCGGCGGAGGCGGATGAAATGGCCGCCTGCGACTCGCCAGCCTCGCCCATGACCACCCGGCCCTCGATTTTGGCCCCGTCCTCGACCACCAGCGTCGGCGTCCGCACAACGCCGCGAAAAACACCGCCCTTGTGCAGCACGACCTTGCCGGCGGCCGCCACCTCGGCCTCCACCAATCCGCCGCAAAAAAGACGGGCCACCTGGATGCGGCCCGACACCTGGGCGGCCTTGCCCACCATGAGCGTTCCGTCGGAGACGATATCCCCGTCGAACTCGCCGTCGATACGCACAATGCCGTGAAACGTCAGACGCCCCTGATAGGACGTCCCGGCTCCGAGAAAGGCGTTGATCTCGTTTTTGCCCATGAAGAAACCTTCTGCCGCCACGTTCCCGCACCGGCACGACGCGTCACGATTTCTTGAAGACGAACCGACGCATGGATACGTTCAAAACGATGCCCACCAGACAAAAATTGACGATGGTGGCGCTGCCCCCGTAGCTGATGAACGGGAGCGGGATGCCCACCACCGGCATGATTCCCAGAACCATACCCATGTTGATGAGGATTTGCCAGAAAAAATAGAAAAAGACTCCGGCCGCCAGAAAGCTGCCGAACCGGTCCTTGGACGTCCGGGCCGTGGTGTAAATCTGCAGGAGAAAAAAACAAAACAGCACCAAAAGGGCGATGCAGCCCACAAATCCCCATTCCTCGGCAAAAACAGCCAGCGCAAAATCCGTATGTTTTTCAGGAAGATATCGCAATTGGCTCTGGGTGCCCTCCAAAAAACCCTTGCCCCACATCTGCCCGGAGCCGATGGCGATGCGCGATTGGATGATGTGGTAGCCCGTCCCCAGCGGATCCTTTTCCGGATCGAGAAGCGTCAGGATGCGCTGCTTCTGGTAGGGCTTGAGCACGAACCAGGCGCTGGGCAGGAGCACCGGCACGGCCACCAGCAGGGTCTTGAACACCGGACCCGAGATGCCCCGGTACAGGATGAGCCCGCACAGGAGCAAAAGGATGTTGAGCCCCGTGCCCAGGTCCGGCTCCACGATCACCAGCAGGGCCGGGACCAGCCCCAGCCCCACCACGGCGAAAAGCTCGATCCACCCGAGCTTTTCGGACCTTTTGGCTAAAAGCTTGGCCCCAATGATCAACACCGCGAACTTGGCCACTTCGCTGGGCTGGAAATTGAAATTGCCGATCTCGATCCAGCGCCGCGCCCCGGACACGGTTCGTCCTGTCAGCAGGACCAGGACCAAAAGCAGGATGGTCACGAAAAAAAGCGGCCACGCCACGTTTCCCAGATGCTTGTAGTCCACCAGGACCACCAGCAGCATGGCGAACAGCCCGCAGCCGCCCCAGATGACCTGTTTGTTGAAATACCCCTGGAGGGCCAGTTCATCCCCCATGCGGAAACCGCTGGCCGAATAGAGGTTCAGGACGCCCACGGCGAAGATGACCAGGGCCAGGAGCAGAAGGGGCCAGTTGACGCTGAGAATGAATCTTCGATCGATGGGTGACATGGGAGGATATCGCGGCGAAACCGGGCTCAGTCCCCGGCCTCCAGTTGGTTGACGACCGGGTCCGCCTGGACGGCGGCCTTGCCGGGCGTGGGGCCGAGGATATGTTCGAACACGGCCTTGGCCATGGGACCGGCCACCTCGCCGCCGTGGCCGCCGTGCTCCACGAGCACGATCACCACGTAGCGTTTGCCGTCTTTTTCGCCGAAAGAGGCCAGCCAGGCGTGATCCCGGTATTTGTAGGGCATGTCGGCGGTCTTGCGGCGCTGGTCGGGGTTGATGAGCTTGACCACCTGGGCCGTGCCGGTCTTGCCCCCCATGCGGGCGTCGGGACGCAGCAGGCGCCTGGCCGTGCCGCCCTGGACCGTATCCACCATGGTTTCGACCAAAAATCTCCGATGTTCGTCGGACAGGGGCAAAACCCCCTGGATCTCGGGCGGCTCGTCGAGCAGCAGGGAGGGCTTGATGAGCTTGCCGCCGTTTAAAAGCGCTCCCACGTAGCGGGCCACTTGCAAGGGCGAAACCAGCACGTATCCCTGGCCGATGGAGGCGTTCAGGGTCTCGCCACGGGTCCAGACCTCGCCGAAACGTTTTTTCTTCCACTCCCGCGACGGGATGAGACCGGCCTTCTCATGGGGCAGGTCCACCCCGGTGGTCACCCCGAAGCCGCTGGCCTTGGCGTAGGCGTTGATGCGGTCCATGCCCATGCGTTCCCCGAGCTTGTAGAAGTAGACGTCGCAGGAATGCACCAAGGCCCGGCGCAGGTCCACATAGCCGTGGCCGCCCTTTTTCCAGCAGTGGAACTTGCGGTTGCCGAGCTGATACGAGCCCGTGCAGACCACGCCGTCGGCGTAGGTGGTGAACCCCTCGGAAAGCCCGGCCGCCGCCACCAGCAGCTTGAACACCGATCCCGGCGGATACAGCCCCTGGGTGGTGCGGTTCTGGATGGGGTGCATGGGGTCGTCGCGCAGTTCCGCCCATTTGTCCTGGGGAACCCCCAGGACGAAGAGGTTGTTGTCGTAGGCGGGCTGGCTGACCAGGGCCAGGAGTTTGCCCGAGTCCGGGTCCAGGACCACGATGGCCCCGGCCTGACCCTCCAGGAGTCCGGCGGCCAGGCGTTGCAGGTCCAGATCGATGGACAGGGCGATGTTGTTGCCCGCCCGGGGTTCCGTAAGCACCTTCTCATTGTGCTGGCGGCCCAGGGCGTCCACCTCCACCTGTTTTTTGCCCTTGGCCCCGCGCAGCCAGTCTTCCCGGGTCAGCTCCAGGCCCTGCTTGCCCACGGAGTCGCCAAGGGACAGGGCCTGGTTCTTTTCCAGTTCCTCTTCGTTGGCCTCGGCCACGTATCCCAGGATGTGGGCCATAAGCGGCCCCTCGGGATAGTGGCGTTTCTGGCGGACCACGATCTCAAGGCCCGGCCAGAAGATGTCGTTGGCCTCGATGTGGGCCAGGGCCTCGTAGGACAGGTCGGTGACCAGGATCAAGGGCTCGAAGGGTTTGACGCGTTTTTTACCACGCTTGTAGATTTCCATGAGGGCGGCCGGGTCGGCGCCGGTCCACTGGGCTACCTTGGCCAAGGTGGCCTCCACGTCCTCGCAGTCCTCGCGCACCAGCCCCAGGGCGAAGGACGGTTCGCTCACGGCCACGGGACGCCCCCCCCGGTCCCACACCCGGCCCCGGGCCGAATCGATGAGCACCTGGCGCATCTGGTTGTCCAGGGCCTTCTGGGCGAACTGCTCCCCCTTGTGCACCTGGAGGTACCAGAAGCGCAGGGTGAACAGGCAGAAAAGCCCGAAGACCATGACCTGCAAAAGGATCAGGCCGGAGCGCGGAGCGTGCTGGGTTTCGGACTCAAACCGCATGGGGATTATCCGGCAGATGGTTGTAGATGAGGTAGACAAGGCCCCATTCCACGGGAAAAATCAAGGCCTGGAGAAGCCCCTCCACCAGAATCCTGTCGGCGGGCAGGGTCCAGTCCTGGAGCACGGCCATCATGTGGGACAAAATCAGGTGCAAGACCCCGAGGCAGAGGCCCAGGATGAACATGAACAAAAAATTCTTGGCCTCGAACAGCCAGTGCCCGAAATAATACAGCCCGACCAGCGCCCCGTACCACAAAAGCCCCGTTCCGAAGGCTAGGCTTCCCGTCCCCTCCTGGATGAAGAGCCAGGCCAGCCCGAGCCAGGCCGAGACCGTCCATTTTTCCTCCTGCAGGCACAGGATAAGCCCCGGGGCCAGGAAGTCCACCCCGGGAATGAGGCCTTGCAGCCAGATGCCCGTCAGGGTGAACAGGGACCAGAAAACGATGGCCGAGACATTCACTGACCGCTCCGGGGCGGTTTTTTCCGCTCGGCACCGGGCGTCACGCCCGGACGCGGCGGCTCCAGGCCCGGGGCGCGGCCGGAGGGATCCGGGGGCACCACCTTGGTCGACGGGCTGTGGGAAACGGGATCCATCTCCGCCGCCTGGTCCTGGTTCCCCCCCGCCCCCGAAGGGACGGCGGGATCAGGGCCGTGGCCCTCTTCCGTCAGCTTGGCCAGAAGGGCCACCTCCTCCAGGCGTCTGGCGTCGAAAAGCGGCTCGGCATAGACCGTCTGGAAAAGCGACGGCCCCTTGCGGCCCACCTCCGTAACCCGGGCCACGGGCAGCCCCTTGGGAAAAATCTCCTCCAGGCCGGAGGTCACCAAAAGCTCCCCCTCCTCCAGGGGCGCGCCCAGCGACACGTATTGCACCACCATTTCGCGGTTGGCCCCCTCGCCCTTGAGGATGCCCTGGGTGCGGTTTTTCTGGGAGGTGACGGGAATGCGGCTATTGGGATCGGTGACCAGGAGCACCGTGGCCGCCGTGGGGCTCAGGCGCAGGATGCGGCCGATGACGCCGTCGGGTCCGGTGACCGGGGTGTTGACCTTCAGGCCGTCCAGGATGCCCTTGTCCAAAAGGACGGTTTCCAGGGCGGCGTTGGGGCCCAGGCGGTGGGAGACGATCCTGGCCCCCTGCCGGGACCAGCCCACGGGGGGGCGGATGGTCAGGATGCGGGCCAGGCGTTCGGCCTCGGCGGCCCGCTCCCGCAAGAGGGCAAGCTCCTGCGAGGCCTCGGCGAGCGTGGCCCGCAGGCTGTCGTTCTCTTCCCGGAGCCCCACGAAATAGACGTAGCGGTCCCAGAAAGAAGAAACCCGCAAGGCGGCCCATTTTCCCGGCGCCAAGACCCACTTGGCGAATTCCAGGCCCGTATAGCTCGCCAGGGCATCCACGTATCCGGTGCGGATGTTCCAGGTGAAAAGGCCGAGATAGAGAAAAAGGACGACGAGCAGGCCGAAGATGATCCGCTGCGGCGTGGGCTTAATCTATCGTGACCTCCTTGAGCACGTCGAGATTGTCCAGAGCCTTCCCGGAACCGAGAACGACCGTGGACAAGGGGTCATCCACAACGGTGATAGGCAACGACGTTTCCTCGCGAAGGAGCTGGTCCAGCCCGCGAAGGAGCGCGCCGCCGCCGGTGAGCACGATGCCCCTGTCCACGATATCCGCCGCCAGTTCCGGGGGCGTTTGCTCCAGGGCGATGCGCACGGCCTGGACGATGCTCTCCACCTGCTCGGAGATGGACTTTTGCACCTCTTCGGCCGTGATCACGATGTTTTGCGGAATGCCGGTGACCAGATCCCGGCCCTTGACCTCCATCTCCCCGGTGCTGGTGGAGTGGTGGGCCGACCCGATCTGGATCTTGATCTGCTCCGCCGAGGATTCGCCGATGAGCATGTTGTACTTGCGTTTGACGTACTGCATGATGGCCTCGTCCATCTTGTCGCCGCCCACCCGGGCCGACTTGGAATAGACCACGCCGGACAGCGAGATCACGGCCACCTCGGTGGTGCCGCCGCCGATGTCCACCACCATGTTGGAGGTGGGTTCGGTGATGGGCAGGTTGGCCCCGATGGCCGCGGCCATGGGCTCCTCGATGAGGTAGACCTCGCGGGCGCCGGCGGATTGGGCCGATTCCTTGACCGCCCGCTTCTCCACCTGGGTGATGCCCGTGGGCACGCAGATGATGATGCGCGGGCGCACCAGCCGCCGGGAGTTGTGGACCTTGGTGATGAAGTGCCGCAGCATGGCCTCGGTGACCTCGAAGTCGGCGATGACGCCGTCCTTCATGGGCCGGATGGCCACGATGTTGCCGGGGGTGCGGCCGAGCATCTTCTTGGCCTCCGCGCCCACGGCCAAGACCTTGTTCACGCCCCGATGGTCCTTTTTGACCGCCACCACCGACGGCTCGGACAGGACGATACCCTTGCCCTTGACGAACACGCAGGTGTTGGCCGTCCCCAGGTCGATGGCCAGATCGTTCGAAAAAAGGCCAAGCAGCCGATCCAAAATTCTGGACATATATCCTCTCTTCCCCCACATTTTGCGGCGGTGGAATCCTGAAACGCCCGTTGTTCGTTTATTCCGCAGGCGTTGTCAACATGTGGGCGGAACCCGTGATGCGCTACCGGACCCTGACAACCTCGTGCCTGCGCCGCCTGGGCAGGCGCGCGCGCAAAATCCCCCTGGACGCGGGGTTCACCTGTCCCAACCGGGACGGAACCCTGTCGCGCGGGGGATGCGTCTTCTGCAACCAGTCCGGGTCGGGTACCGGACTTCTTCATAAAGGATTCGATCTGCGGGCGCAATGGGACCGCCTCACGGCCGCCTTCTCCGGCCGCCCCGGCGCGCCCCTCCTGTGGGGCTACCTCCAATCCTTCACGGGCACCCACGGCCCGGCCCGAAAGCTCGCCGCCGTCCTTACGGCCCTGGCCGAGCTGCCCGGCATCGACGGCCTGTGCCTGGGCACCCGCCCCGACTGCCTGGACGCCGAAAAGCTCGACCTCCTGGCCGCCTTCCCCCGACCCGAGCGCCGCCTGGAGATCGGCCTGCAATCGGCAAGCGACGCCACGCTTGCCCGCATCGGCCGGGGCCACGACTCGGCCTGCTTTGCCCGGGCCGTCCAGGCTGCCGCCTCGCGTGACCTCACCATCTGCGCCCACGTCATGGCCGGGCTGCCCGGCGAATCCCCGGAGGATTTCCTGGCCACCATAGATTTCCTTTCCGGCCTGCCCGTCCATGCCGTAAAGCTCCACAACACCCTCGTCGTCCGGCACAGCCGCCTGGCCCCGCTGTGGCGCTCGGGCAATTACCAGCCCATGCCCCGCGAGGAATATGTCGCCCTGGCCGCCGCAGCCATCGCCCGGCTTCGCGCGGACATGGTGGTGGAGCGCCTAAACGCCGACCCGGCCCCGGGCGAGCTTTTGGCCCCGGCCTGGGCCACCGACAAGTCCGGGCTTCTCCGGGACATCCGGCAGGCCCTGGCCGATGCCGATGCCTGGCAGGGCAAAGACCGCGACGCCCCGGAGGCCATGCCCCAGTGGTGAGGGGGCTGGCCTGTGGGGAACCCTCCGGCGGCCAAAGGGCTTCGCCCGTTGGAATCCCGTAGCGGGAAGCCGCCAGCCTCTTGCGGTTCACCGCGACAGGCCATGTTTCCAAGGCCGGGCGACGGGCCGCCGGAAACGGACGGCGGCGACGTGGAGCGCAGCGCAATGCGTCGCAGCCGGACGGTTGCCGCCGGCCCCGAGCCTGGCCCGAGCCCCGGCCAAACCCTGTCAATCCCTGGCCAAGCCCCGGCCAATGCCCGGCCAAACCCTGGCCAAGCCCCGGCCCGACAGCCGTACGCCGGACAGTGGCCTTTCCCCCCAAATCCGGATAGGGGAGGACACATCCCAGCACCCCGGAGAAACGCCATGATCGAAACCGCCGTCGCCGCGCCCCTGGCCCTCGACATCCATTGGGACAAAGACATGATCCGCGAGATCACCCTGCGCTGGGCCGACGGCCGGGAGGGCGGCCCCGTGGCCACGCCCCATGTGGTCAGCGAAACAGGCCGGGCCGTACAGGAGGCCCTCTCCCGCTACGTGACCGGGGAGGACGTGCGCTGGCCCAGGCTCCCTCTGGATTTCTCCCGGCTCACCCCGTTTCACCAGGAGGCCCTGGACGCCCTGTACCGGGTCGCCCACGGCACCGTGGTCACCTATTCCGAACTGGCGGCCATGACCGGCCGGCCCACGGCGGTTCGGGCCGCCGGACGGGCCATGGCCACCAATCCCTTCCCCCTGGTTCTGCCCTGCCACCGGGTGGTGGGCAAAAAGGGCGACCTGACCGGATTCGGGCCGGGGCTGGCCATGAAACGCTGGCTTTTGGTCCTGGAAGGGGTGCTTTCGGCATAACCCGCGCCCGGTCCCCCAGCCGGGCACCATATCGCTCTTCTTATAGATAGAAGGAAGGATCACCGCATGTTCACCGGACTGGTCATGGGATGCGGGCGGGTGGCCGCCATGTCCCGCACGGGCCGCGAGACGCGCCTGTCCGTCGCCGCCCTTTTCCCCCTGCCGGACATCGTTTTGGGCGAATCCATCGCCGTCAACGGGGCCTGCCTGACCGTGGAAACGGCGGGAAACAACGAATTTTCCGCCTATGCCTCGGCCGAGACCCTCTCCTGCACCAGCCTGGGGAGCCTCAAACCCGGGAGCACGGTCAATCTGGAGCGGGCGCTTCGCTTAGGGGACCGCCTGGGCGGGCACCTGGTGTCCGGGCACGTGGACTGCCTGGCCGAGGTGGAGTCCATCGCCGCCGCCGGACAGTCGCGCGTCTACCGGTTGAAGTTTCCGGCCGAGCACGGCGAGATGGTGGTGGCCAAGGGCTCCGTGGCCCTGGACGGCATCAGCCTTACGGTCAACGACTGCGGCCCGGACTTTCTCACGGTGAACATCATCCCCGAGACGCAAAAGGCCACGACCATCTCCGGCTGGAAGCCGGGCACGGCCGTGAACATGGAGACGGACCTCATCGGCAAATACGTGCGGCGCATGCTCGGCCCCTTTTTGCCCGGCGGCGGGACGAGGGGCATGCCGGCCGGTGGGGCCGGTGGGGCCGGGGGCGGCCTGACCGAGGATTTCCTGCGCGGCCACGGGTTTTAAGCGCCTCCGGGAAACGTCCCGGAGCGGCCCTTGCCTTGCCCCCGGGCCTCCTTTACAGTATTGCCCCTTCCGATCCGGCGCACGCCGGACGGATGAAGAACACCAGGGACTCCCGGACCCGTCCGGGACCGTCCCGCAGAGGGAAGCCTATGCCACTTTGCAGCACCGAAGAAGCCATCGCGGAGATCCGCCAGGGGCGCATGGTCATCCTGGTCGACGACGAGGACCGGGAGAACGAGGGCGACCTGACCATCGCCGCCGAAAAGGTGACCCCGGAGATCATCAATTTCATGGCCACCCACGGCCGGGGCCTCATCTGCCTGCCCATGTCCGGCGAGCTCATCGACCGCCTGGGCCTGCCCATGATGACCGACCAGAACAAGTCCCCCTTCGGCACCGGGTTCACCGTATCCATCGAGGCCAAGCGCGGCGTGACCACCGGCATCTCGGCCTTCGACCGGGCCACGACCATCCTCACGGCCGTCTCCGAGGGCGTGGGGCCCGAGGACATCGTCACCCCGGGGCATATTTTTCCCCTGCGGGCCAAGGACGGCGGCGTCCTGGTGCGGGCCGGGCAGACCGAGGGCGGCGTGGACCTGGCCAAGCTGGCCGGGCTCAAGGCCGCGGCCGTGATCTGCGAGATCATGCGCGACGACGGCAACATGGCCCGGATGCCGGACCTCATCGAATTCGCCAAGACCCACGGCCTCAAGATCGCAAGCGTGGCCGACCTCATCCGCTACCGCATGAAGTTCGGGCACCTGTCCGTGAGCAAGGCCGCCGAGGCCGACCTGCCCACCTGTTTCGGCCATTTCCGCACCGTGGCCTTTTGCGCGGACACGGATTCCCGGGCCCACCTGGCCGTGGTCAAGGGGAACATCACCCCGGACGAGCCCACCCTGGTACGGGTGCACAGCGAATGCCTGACCGGCGACGTGTTCGGCTCCATGCGCTGCGACTGCGGCAACCAGTTGCAGCGGGCCCTGCGCATGATCGAGGCCGAGGGCAAGGGTGTTTTGCTGTACATGCGCCAGGAGGGCCGGGGCATCGGCCTGGCCAACAAGATCCGGGCCTACTGCCTGCAGGACCAGGGGCTGGACACGGTGGACGCCAACGTCAAGCTCGGGTTCAAGGCCGATCTGCGCGACTACGGCATCGGAGCCCAGATCCTGGTGGCCCTGGGCGTCTCCAAAATGCGGCTGATGACCAACAACCCCAAAAAGATCGTGGGGCTGGAGGGCTACGGCCTGGAGGTGGTGGAACGGGTGCCCATCGAGGTCGATCCCGTGGAGGAAAACGCCTGCTACCTGCGCACCAAGAAGGAACGGATGGGCCACATCCTGAACCTCGACGACACCGGCGGCTCGAAGTAGACCACCGCCATCCAGAAGAAAAAGAAGGAACCGTACGCCATGCAACACATCCGCACTGTGGAAGGCAAACTCCAGGCCGAGGGACTCAAATTCGCCATCGTGGCCGGACGCTTCAACGACTTCATCACCGAAAAGCTGGTGGGCGGGGCCGTGGACTACCTGGCCCGCCACGGGGCAAAACGCGAGGACATGGTCATCGTCCGGGTTCCCGGGGCCTTCGAGATCCCCCTGGCCGCCAAGAAGCTGGCGGCTGCCGCCGCGTACGACGCCGTGATCTGCGTGGGCGCGGTCATCCGGGGGGCCACCCCGCATTTCGATTTCGTGGCCGGGGAATGCGCCAAGGGGCTGGCCATGGTCTCGCTGGAATCCGGCGTGCCCGTGGGGTTCGGCGTGTTGACTGTGGACACCCTGGAGCAGGCCGTGGAACGGGCCGGCAGCAAGGGCGGCAACAAGGGCGTGGAGGCTGCGGCCGCCGCCCTGGAGATGGTGCGCGTGCTGCAGCAGTTGTAGCGCCGGGCCCGGCACACCGGCCGGCGGCGCGCCGCTTTCCCTTTCGACCCCAAACCCGCGGGAGCCGGCCGCCGGTGCGCCCGCCCGAGTTTGCAACACATGGTTGATTCCTCCTTGACGGCCCCGTCCGTTCCCGAAGAGTCCAAGGGCGGACGCCGCAAGGCCCGCAAACGGGCCTTCGAGATCCTCTACGGCCTGCATTTCGAGCCGCCCTCCGATGAAAAGTCCCTGGCCCGGCGTTTCGAGGCCTGCCCCCGCGACGACGACCTCCCGCCCAAACCCGAAAACCGCGACTTCGCCTGGGAGCTGGTGCGCGGGGCCTGGGCCCATCAGCGCGAGATCGACGAGGTGGTGGTCCGTTTCTCCAAGAACTGGAAGCTGACGCGCATCGCCAAGGTGGAACTGACCATCCTGCGCCTGGCCATGCACGAGATCCTGTACCGCCAGGACATCCCGCTCCGGGTGGCCATCAACGAGGCCGTGGAGCTGGCCAAGGCCTACGGCGACGACAACTCCCCGACCTTCGTCAACGGCATTCTCGACGCCGTGGCCAGGGCCGTGGACAACGGCGAATTCACCATCCGCAAGGGCCTGTAGTTCCGCCCCATCGCCAAAGCCGCCATGCCCATGCCCCCCGTCCTCCTCATCCCCCTCGTCATGCTGGCGCTTGTGTGGGCCCCGCTCCTGGCTCCGCCCGAGGCCCGGGGTGCGGAACAGGAGGCGGCGGCCGGAGTGGCGGCCGCCCTGGACGGCCTGGACGCCTTCGTGGCCCAAGGACTCGGGGACTGGCAGGTTCCCGGCGCGGCCGTGGCCGTGGTCAAGGACGGGGTGACCGTCTACGCCGGGGGGTTCGGACTGCGCGACGTGGACAAAAAGCTGCCCGTCACCCCGGACACGGTGTTCGCCATCGGCTCCTGCACCAAGGCCTTCACCGCCGCGGCCCTGGCCCTTCTCACGGACCAGGGGACCATCAGCCTGGACACCCCGGCCCGGGACATCATGCCCGGCTTCCGCATGTACGACGACTACGCCACGGCCCACGTCACCCTCCGGGACATGCTGCTGCACCGCACGGGCCTGCCCCGCTACGACGCCTTGATGACCATGCGGCCGGACATTAGCCGCGACGAGGCCGTGGGGCTTTTGCGCCACCTGCCTCCCAACAAGGAATTGCGGGCCGGGTTCGAGTACAATAACCTCATGTACGTGGCCGCCGGACGGCTGGCGGAGGTCGTCTCCGGGCAGTCCTGGGAGACCCTCGTGGCCCAGCGGCTCCTGGCCCCCCTTTGCATGACCGCCACCTCCTTTTCCCCCCAGACGGTCCAGGCCTCGCCGGACTTCGCCAGGCCCTACGGCTTGCGGCGGGGTAAATTCGCGGAAATTCCCTTTGCGGACATCGGCCCCTACGGCCCGGCCGGGTCCATGTCTTCCTCGGCCATGGACATGGCCCGCTGGCTGGCCTTCCACCTGCAGGACGGCCGGACCGGCGACGAGGCCCTGATCACCAAGACGGCCATGACCGAGATGCGCACCCCCCAGATCATCACCCCCCGGGGCCAGCCCAACCCGGAGATACCCTTTGGCGGCTACGGCCTGGGCTGGGGCGTGACCGCCTACCGGGGACGTCTTTTGGTGCTGCACGACGGCGAGATCGACGGCTTCAAGGCCCTGGCCTCCTTCATGCCCGACGACGGGCTCGGCGTGGTGGTCCTGACCAACCGCGCGGGGACGCCCCTGCCGGAGATCCTGGCCTTTCAGATCTACGACCGGCTGCTGGGCCTTTCCCCCTTTCCCTGGGCCGAACGGGCCAAGGCCGACCGCAGCGGGGGAACCCAGGCCCGCCCGGCCACGGCGGCCACGACGGCCACGGGCCCGGCGGCTCCGGAACATCCCGCGCCGCCCACCCATGAGCTTTCGGCCTACGCCGGTTCCTACCGGCATCCGGCCTTCGGCGAGGTGCGCATCGAACACCGGGAGGCCGGGCTTGTGGCCCTGTGCGGCGGCGAGACCCTGCCCCTGGTCCACGTCACCTACGACGTGTTTTGCACCGGGGCGGCCTTGGCGGCCGACACCCCGGCCAAGGCCGCCAAAGCCGCCAAAGCCGATGAGGACGAAACCTCCGGCGACACGGCGGCCGGACTGGCCGTCACCTTTCGCATGGACCAGTCCGGGACCATCACCCGGCTGGATATTCCCCTGGAACCGGCCGCTTCGGACATCGTTTTCACCAAGGCCGCCGCCGATCCTCCCGAATCGCCCGAATCGCCCGGCCCGGCCAGCCCGACCGACTCGACCGCCAAGGCCGCCCCGGCCGAAACCCCCGGCGACGCGCCCCAAGGAGCCACACGCCCATGAGCAGGTATTCGCCCCAAGACGTCGAACGCAAATGGCAGGAAATCTGGGAAAAAACCGGAGCCTTCCACGTGGAGGCCGACCCCTCCCGGCCCAAATACTACGTCCTGGAGATGTTTCCCTATCCCTCCGGGCGCATCCACATGGGGCACGTGCGCAACTATTCCATCGGCGACGTGGTGGCCCGCTTCAAGCGCATGGATGGGTACAACGTCCTGCACCCCATGGGCTGGGACGCCTTCGGCATGCCCGCCGAGAACGCGGCCATCAAGCACGGCGTGCATCCCGCCGCCTGGACCTTCGAGAACATCGACACCATGCGCGTGCAGTTACGGCGACTGGGCTATTCCTACGACTGGCGGCGCGAGCTGGCCACCTGCCACCCCGGCTATTACGCCCACGAGCAGAAGTTCTTCCTGGACTTTCTTTCGCGCGGCCTGGCCTATCGCAAAAAATCCCCCCAGAACTGGTGCCAGACCTGCCACACGGTGCTGGCCAACGAACAGGTCATCGAGGGCTGCTGCTGGCGCTGCGACAACCCCGTGGTGCAAAAGGATCTGGAGCAGTGGTTTTTGCGCATCACGGCCTACGCCGACGAGCTTTTGGACGACCTGAAGCTGCTTGAGGGCGGCTGGCCCGAGCGTGTGCTCACCATGCAGCGCAACTGGATCGGCAAGAGCGTGGGGGCCCAGATCGACTTTCCCCTGGAGACGCCCACGGCCTCGGGGCACAAGGCCGTGACGGTCTTCACCACCCGGCAGGACACGGTCTATGGGGCCACCTTCATGAGCCTGGCCGCCGAGCATCCCCTGGTGGCGGAGCTGATCGAGGGCTCGCCGGAAAAGGAGAAGGTGCTGGCCTTCGTGGACAAGGTGCGCAACATGGACCGCATCGTGCGCACGGCCGACGACCTGGAAAAAGAGGGCGTCTTCACCGGGGCCTTCTGCGTAAACCCCTTCACCGGCGTGAAAATGCCCATCCACGTGGCCAACTTCGTGCTCATGGGCTACGGCACGGGCGCGGTCATGGCCGTTCCGGCCCACGACCAGCGCGATTTCGAGTACGCCAAAAAATACGGCCTGCCCATGCGGGTGGTCATCACCCCGCCGGGCGAGACCCTGGACGCGGCGGCCATGACCGAGGCCTACGCCGGCCCGGGCCAGCTGGTGGAATCGGGTGAGTTCACGGGCCTGGACAACGAGACGGCCAAGGCCCGCATCGCGGACTTTATGGAAGAAAAGGGCCTGGGCCGCCGCAGCGTCCACTACCGCCTGCGCGACTGGAACGTGTCCCGGCAACGCTACTGGGGCGCGCCCATCCCGGTCATCTACTGCCCGACCTGCGGCGTGGTGCCCGTGCCCGAGGCGGACCTGCCGGTGCTTTTGCCGCGCGAGGTCAAGACCCGGCCCGACGGCCGCTCGCCCCTGCCCGAGACCCCGGAATTCGTGAACACCGTCTGTCCGGTGTGCGGCGAGGCCGCCCGGCGCGAGACCGACACCTTTGACACCTTTTTCGAGTCGTCCTGGTATTTCGCGCGCTACGCCTCGGCCAGGCAGGCCGATGCGCCGTTCGACCCGGCCGAGGTGGGCTACTGGCTGCCCGTGGACCAGTACATCGGCGGCATCGAGCACGCCATCCTGCACCTTCTCTACTCCCGGTTTTTCGTCAAGGCCCTGCGCGACGCGGGCTATGTGGCCTTCGACGAGCCCTTCTCCCACCTGTTGACCCAGGGCATGGTCATCAAGGACGGCTCCAAGATGAGCAAGTCCAAGGGCAACGTGGTGGACCCGGACGTGATGATCAAGAAGTACGGGGCGGACACGGTGCGGCTTTTCGCGCTTTTCGCCGCGCCCCCGGAAAAGGATCTGGACTGGAGCGACACGGGCATCGACGGCGCGGCCCGATTCCTGTCTCGCCTGTGGCGGCTGGCCACGGAGGAGCTGGCCGGGCTTTTGACGCCGGTTCTGCCGTGCGCGGCCGCAACCGAGGCCGAGCTTGCCGCTCTGCCGCCGCTTTTCAAGGAGCTGCGCCGCCGCGAGCATCTCCTGGCCCACAAGGCCGGAAGCGACATCCGGGAACGCTTCCAGTTCAATACGGCCATCGCCGCGGCCATGGAGGCCGTGAACTTCCTTTTCGCCAACGTGGCGGCCCTGCGGGCCGAGCCCACGGGGGCCAGGCTCGTGTCCTCGGCCATGGCCACGATCCTGACCGTGCTCTCGCCCATGGCCCCGCACATCTGCGAGGAGCTGTGGCAGGCCATGGGGCACACCGGCGGCCTGTCCGGACGGCCCTGGCCGGTGCATGACGAAAAGGCCCTTCTGACCGACGAGGTGGAGGTGGTGGTCCAGGTCAACGGCAAGCTGCGCGGCAAGATCTGCGTGGGCCGCGACACGCCCAAGGCCGAGGTGGAGACCCTGGCCCTAGCCGAGCCCAACGTGGCCAAGCACCTGGAGGGCAAGACCATCCGCAAGGTGGTGGTGATCCCGGGCAAGCTGGTCAACGTGGTGGCCGGATAGGCCGCGCCCGGGCCGGCAAGGAATGCCCGTGGTCCCCGCCCCCGGGCGCCGGGGCTATTCGATGACGGAATTGACCACCACGGGCGGGCCGCTGCCAAGATAGAAGATGCCGGGATAGCCCGCCGTCTCGAAGCCGTCGCTTGGATTTTCGCGCAGGACCGAGTCTTCGATGCGCAGGGCGCCGGTACGGTCGTTACTCACGAAAAAGATCGCCCCGCCGCCCTCCCGGGCGGCATTGTCCTCGATGCGCGTGCCGCACAGGTTGAGGGTGAAGGTGTTGCCGTCGTTGTAGATGGCCCCGCCGCTGCCGCCGCCCGGGGTGCCCGGCCGGGCCGGGTTGGCCCCGTACCCCACGGCCCGGTTGTGGGAAAAAAGGCTGTTGCGCACCGTCCACGACACCCCGATGCTGCTCACCCCCCCGCCGTTTGATCCCGTATTGCCGTAGCCCGGGCCGCCGCCGAAGGTGCTCCCGGTCACGTACAGGGGCAAGTCCTGGGACTGGTCGAAGGCCCGCACGGCCGCGCCGCCCACGTCCGGGCCGGTCGCGGCGCAGGCGTTGCGGAAAAACCGGCAGTTGACGATTTTCAGCCGCCCGCCCCGGGCGAAGATGGCCCCGCCGCCGTCCTCCTCGCCCGTGGCGTCGCCGTCCACGAACGCCAGGTTCTGCACCGTGAGCCGGGGATGGTCCTGGTCGTCGCAGTGGGGCGTGGTCCAGACCTGGGCGGGGTCGCAGGTGTTCATGTACAGGATGCGCCGCGCCCCGCCGCCGCTTAAGGTCACCCGGCCGCCGCCGTCGATGACGATGCGCGGGCCGGTGTCGTTCACGATCTTGGCGGTCTGGGGCAGGACGATGGTCACCGGGGCCGGGCCGCAGTCGAAGACCATGACCCCGCCCAGGGCCACGGCCTCGACCACGGCCTGGCCGGTGCAGCTTTGGGGGGTGCCGTCGCCGATGACCCTGTCCGGCGCGGACACGTCCTCCAGGCCCGCCTCGGCCGGAACCGCGCACTCCCCGTCCGGGTTTCCGGCCCCGGGCGGCGCGGCGGCCGTGATGGCGGCCAGAAAGAGGGGCCAGGAATCGTCCTGGGCGGCGGCCGGGACGGCCGGGACCGCAAGCCAGGCCGTCAGGACCGCCAGGACCGCGATAAAAGACATGCCTCGCATCGCTTTCTCCCTCTTGCCGGTTGTGCCGTCCGGGCCCGGGCGCCGCTGGCGAAGATGGCGGTCCCGGGCCCGGACGGCAGGGACGGCCCGGATCAGATGATGCGCATCTTCTCGGCCTGGCGGATGAGATCGTCGCGGAAATCCGGATGGGCCAGGCTGATGATGGCCATGGCCCGTTCTTCCTCGGACTTGTTTTTCAGGTTCACCAGACCGTATTCCGTACACAGGTACTGGACGTCCATGCGGGGCGTGGTCACGGCGGCGTTGGCGTCCAGGCGGGCGACGACCCGGGACACCGTATCGTTTTTGGCCGTGGAATAGAAGGCCAGCACGGACTTGCCGTTTCTGGCGGCATAGGCCCCGCGCACGAAATCGAGCTGGCCGCCCGTGCCGCTGAACATGTTCCCGGCCAGGTATTCGGCGTTGCACTGGCCCGTCAGATCCACCTGGATGATGGAATTGACGGACACCATGTTGTCGTTTTGGGCGATGACGCCCGGGTCCATGACGTAGTCCGAGGGGAAACTGGTCATGCTCGGGTTGTCGTCCATGAACGCGAAGGTGTCGGCCGTCCCGTAGGCCACGGAAAAGACGTGCTTCCTGGGGAGCAGGGTCTTTTTCCGGCCGGTGATCACGCCCTTGACGATCAGATCCTTCATGCCTGGCCCGAACAGCTCGGAGTGGATGCCCAGATCCTTGTGATTCTCCAGAAAGGGACAGATGGCGTTGGGCAGCCCGCCGATGCCCAGTTGCAGCACGGCGTTGTCGGGGATGATCCCGGCGATGCGCCGGCCGATGACCGCGTCCTGTTCCCGGGGCGCTGGCGGCGGCATCTCCATCAGGGGGACGTGGTTTTCGACCACGGCCTGCACCTCGGAGATGTGGACCATGGAATTGCCGAAGACCCGGGGCATGTTCCGGTTGACCTCGACGATCAGGGTCCGGGCCAGCAGGGCGGCCGTGGAGGTCAGGTCGTTGGCCGTGCCGAAGCTGAAATACCCGGCCTTGTCCATGGGCGAGACCGTGGTCAGGCACACGTCCACGGTCATGTTTTCCCGCAAGAACTTGGGCACTTGGTGCAGGGAGGAGGGGATGAAGGCCACCAGCCCTACGGCGGCGAGCTTGCGGGCCGAGGGACCGAGGAACCAGGACCGGGCGAAGATGCGGTCCTGGATGTCCAGGGCCAGGTAGGTTTGCGCGGCGTGCCGCTGGGGGTTGAAGGAATAGACGAACACCTTCTTGAGATCCCCGGCCCTGGCCCGGCCGGCCAGGGCTCCGAGCAGGGCCGGCGGCTCGGCGATGGTCACCCCGTGAACGATGTGGTCCCCGTCCCGGATGAGCTCCACGGCCTTTTCCGGCGAAAGGCGTTTTTTCCCGTACTCCTTGCGGTAGGCGTTCATGTCCGGCACCTCGCGAGAATCTCGTCATGATGGTCGCTGATACAGCTTATTCCGCGTGATTTTTCTGAGAGAACCATGCGTGACAGATTGCATGAAGGTCATGCATCCCGTCAACAGGAAGCGTGACCAGCACCCCATGACGGTTGTGTTTTGCGAGGTGGAATATTCACTACGATATATATACGCCGGAATATACATGCCGGAAGCGGCGAGACGGTCCCTGAAAGAAGCCACATCGTCTGTCCATCCCCGGTCTTTTCCCGACAGAACAGCAGCCTCCAGACACCTACGCCAGACCCGGCCACCGGCCCCGGTTCCCGGGCCTGGGTTCCACTGTCCGCCCGGTCCTGCCGCCCATGTCGAGACCGGAGGGCGCTTTCCGGCTGCCCCGGCCGAGCCTCCCGGGCCAATCCCAAAACCTTGAGAATCAATTTCATCTTGACGTTTCTGTCAATTGTACGTTATTTAGCCTTCGAATGCCTCGTTCCCGGCCCACGTCCGGGCCGGGGCCAGTGAAGAGGCAAACGTCATGGATTTCCTGGGATTTATTGGAAATCACGCCTGAGTTTCGGTGCCGACCGGGCATCAGGATCAAAAAACCACCGCCGCGCGGCATACGCAACGAAATTGTCGCGCATGTGCCGCAGGACGGCAACGGCAGGGAGGGAGAAGCTTCACAAGCATACGTCCCGCATTCCCGGGGAATGGGAACGGCCCTGTGCGGCCAGGCCGTTTCACCGGCTTCGCCATCCTTGTGTACGCCGTTGGATGCGCGTGCGCCGGCCATCCGCCAGGGGTTTGCCCCTGACGTTTCGGCATTCCCCGTCTTCTCGTCCCGGCGTGATCATGGGAGGCGTCCCCCGTGGACATGAACCTGCTGAAAAAACACGAAAAAACCCTGCTTTCGGCCATGACGTCCGTGGCCCAATGCCAAAACATACTTACCCGCCTGGACCGGCAGTGGACCCGGGCCACCCTGACCGGCAAGATCAATTGCAGCCGCATCGCCCAGACCCTGATCGATTTCATCATCACCACCCAGGACAATTTCGCCTCGTTGCAGACCACCCTCTTGGACACCCTGGTCCTGGAGAGCACCCAGAAGGTGGTCCTGGAGGTCTCGGCCGTGGCCCAGGTGGCCATCGACATCCTCAAGCGCAACCTCTTCGAGCGCACCGCTGACGTGGGATTTTTGGCCACGGACGACGACCTGGTGCGTTTCCTGCTGGAGCCGGGCGGCCATCCCGACGCCCGGGGGCGCATCGAGGAACGGCTGTGTGAATACCGGGACAAGTATACGGTGTATCAAGAGATCATCGTCCTGGACGACCAGGGCCGGGTGCGCGCCCACCTGGACCGGGACAATCCCGTGACCCGCACCGGCGACCCGCTCTTCGCCCAGGCCCTGGACGCCGAGTCCTATGTGGAGACCTACCGGGAATCCGATCTGGCCCCGGGACGCGGCGACGTGCTCATCTATTCACAGGCCATCCGCCATCCCGAGACCGGCACGCCCCTTGGCGTGTTGTGCCTGGTCTTCGACTTCGCCGGGGAGATGGCCGGCATCTTCGAAAACCTCAAGCAGTCCTCCGAGGACATCATCATCATGATCCTCGACGAATCCGGCCGGGCCATCGCCAGCAGCGACCCGGTCAAGGCCCCGGCCGGGAACCTCTACGCCATGGCCCTGCGCGACGACTTCCATCTGGTGCCGATCGCCGGGGAGCCCTACCTGGCCAAGACCCTGCCCACCAACGGCTACCAGGGGTTTTTCGGCCTGCCCTGGTACGGGCATGTGGCCAAGCGGGTGACCACGGCCTTTCGCAACGGATCCAACGGACATGCCCTGGACGAGCGCACCATCCGTAAAAACGCCATCTTCTCCGGCCGTCTGGTCCAGGTGGAGGAGGCCTCGGAAAACGTGCTGTCCGACCTGGAGCTGGTGGTGCAAAACGGCGAGATCATGGCCGCCAAGAAGTCCCTGCAGGCCGATCTCTCGGAGCGGGTGGAGGCCCAGGCCCTGCCCTACGTCCTAAACGAGGTCAAAAAGATCGGCGACCAGGTGCAGCACGTCTTCCAGACCTCCACCGACGGCCTGCTCCGGCTCGTGACCTCCTCGCGGCTGCACGACGTGCGTTTCCTGGCCCAACTGGCCATCGACATCATGGACCGCAACCTCTACGAGCGGGCCAACGACTGCCGCTGGTGGGCCCTGACCTCGGATTTCCGGCGCTTCCTGGACAAGCCGGAGCTTTCTCCCGCCGAGCGCGACCGGATGCGCGAGATCCTGGCCTACATCAACAGCCTTTACACCGTGTACACCAATCTCTTCGTCTACAACGCCGGCGGCGAGATCCTGGCCTGCTCCAACCCCGACGAGAACCATCACGCGGGCCGCGTCCTGCAGGCCGATTTCGTCTCCCGGACCCTGCGCCTGGTCGATTCCCAGCACTTCTGCGTCTCGGATTTCGCCGCAACGGACCTGTACGCCCGGGACGGCGCGCCCCGGCCCACCTACATCTACAACGCCTCCATCACCTCCCTGGCCGACCCCGGGCGCGTCCTGGGCGGCATCGGCATCGTGTTCGATTCCGAGCCCCAGTTTTTGTCCATGCTGCACGACTGCCTGCCCCGGGACGGGCAGGGGGACATCCTGGACGGATCCGAGGGCATGTTCGTGGAACCGGGAGGACGGGTCATCGCCTCCACCAATCCGGACATCGCTCCCGGCGACATGGTGGACGTGTCCCAGGTCTTTTGCCAGCTGGCCTGCGGCCAGTTCACCTCGCACCTGGTGTCCGAAGCGAACCGGCTCTACGCCGTGGGCTGCGCCCATTCGGCGGGATACCGCGAATACAAGCGCGACGGCGTCTACACCAACGACCTGTTGAGCATCATCCGGGTGCGCATCTGAGGTCCGGGGGAGCGCGGCGCGGGGAATCGCAAGGGCGGACGCCGTCCCGTGGCGGGATGTCAGGGACGGCGGCCCCCACGGCGGCCGGGGCATATCCGCCAGGAAGGATTCGGCTGGCGGCAGCCCGGTCTCAGGGCGGGGGCTCGGGGCCTTGGCCGTCGAAGAGTTCGTGGCCCAGGCTCGCGGCCAGCCCCAGGGCGCACAGGGCCACGGCGAAGAGCAAGGCCACGGCGGCCCAGAATCCCAGCATGTCCCGGGCCAGGCCCGGCAGGTAGGAGCCCAGCACCCCGCCGCTGTAATAAAACGCCAGGTACAGCCCGTTGACCACGCCCTTGAGCCCGGGGACGGCCGCGTTGAGGATGCCCGGCGCGGCGGCATGGGTCAGAAACATGCCGCCGCACAGGACCACCACGGAAAAGAAGATGGCCCAGGCCGTGGGCAGGGCGAAAAGCAGCACGGATGCGGCCTCCACGGCCAGCCCGACGGTGAGCACGGCCTTGCGCCCGCCAAGGGGCCCCGAGGCCCGGGGCGACCACAGGGACGCGGCGATGCCCACCAGGTAACCCAGATACATGAAGCCGATGCGGGCCGAGGAGACGTGGCCCTCCACCTCCGTCAGACGGAAGGGCAGGATGTTGAGCATGCCCGTGAAGACGAAAAAGAGGCCGGCGGCCATGAGATAGGCCTTGAGAAAGCCGGGCCGGGCCAAGACCTGCCGGACGACCCCCGGCGACGGCTTGACGAATTGCGTGCGGGCGTCGGCCGACAGAGTCCGTGCCAGGGCCAGGCATCCGCACAAAAGCGCGGCCAGTACGGCGAAGGGAACGCGCCGCCCCCACTGCGCCGCCGCAAGCCCGGAAAAAAAGCGTCCGGAGAATCCCCCCAGGGTGGTCACCGCGATGTACGTGGCCATGACCGCATGCACCCGATCCGGCGTGGCCGAGGCGGCCACGTGGGTCATGAGCGCCGTCAGAAGCGCCGGCACGGCCATGCCCTGCACGAAACGCAGGGCCAGAAACACCCCGAAGGAGTCCGCATACGCCAGCCCGGCCTGGGTGACGGCCAAGACCGCCAGGGACGCCACCATGGTGCGGCGCGTGGAGACCGATTCCAGCAGATAGCCGTACACCAGCGGCCCCACGGCCAGGGGCAGCAGGGTGGCCGTCACGGCCAGGGCGGCCGTGGCCATGCTCAGGCGAAATTCCCCGGCCAAAAGCGGCAACAGCGGCTGGGGGGCGTAGATGGTGGCAATGGCCGTCAGGGTCATGACCATGGGCACGATCAGATCGGCCCGCTTCCAGGTACATCGGGTCATGGTTCGGGCATACTCCGTTGCGGTCGATCTTCCCCGTGATCAGGACAGGCTCCGGCCCCGGCCGGCCCGGCCGCCCGGGGCCGGCGGGACGGCTCCCGTCTTCTGTCACGACCCCTTCCCGGCGACAACACCTTTTTGCAAAAGACCACTCCCGCCCGTCACATACCGGGGCTCTTTTTCCCCGCCTGACAACCCGGGCCTGCCGTGCAAAGGCATCCGGGCCTGACACTTTGCAAATTTTTTCACAAATAAACCGTTATATTCCGGTTTATTGACGTTTCGACGACATTTTGGCCCTTGCCAAGGTTCTGCATATGGGATAAATCGGGTCTTACTTATCCATATTTCATAACTAGTTGAACTTTCTGGAAACTTGAATCGCAAGGAGGTTCAGTATGGCTCTTCTCGAATGGAACGACCGTCTATCGGTGAACATCCGGGAGATCGACGACCAGCACAAAAAACTGGTGGACATGGTCAACCGCCTGCACAACGCCATGAAGGAAGGCAAGGCCGACGCCATCGTCATGCAGATCGTCGAGGAGATGAAAAAATACGCCGCCAGCCATTTCGCCACGGAAGAGCGGCACATGAAGACCCACGGCTATCCCGACTACCCGGTCCACAAGGCCGAGCACGACAAGTTCGTGGCCAAGGTCGTGGCCGTGGAAAAGGATCTCAAGACCGGAAAGTGTGCCATGTCCATGGATATCCTCAACTTTCTCTCCAACTGGCTGGTGAACCACATCAAGGGCACGGATAAAAAATACAGCCCCTTTCTCAACAAAGCCGGAGTCGTCTGATCGGCCATGGGACGCGGATTCTCCCATGCCGCGGCTGGCGCCGCCGTCATTTTGGCCATGACCACCGGCCTGACGGGATTTCTCGACGGATCCTGGACCAAGGCGGCCCCCATTCTGGGCACGGCCTGCGCCGCGGCCATCGTGGCCAGTTGGCTGGCCGGCCGCCGGGCCATGTCCAGTCTTCTGGGGAGGCTCCGGGAGCTGTTGCCCGCCGGGGAACGTCCCGCCGAACCCGAAACCGAACACCTGATCGAGCGCCTGGGCGGGCACCTGGGAACGGCCCGCGAGGAGCGTCTCAAGGCCTTGAATCTCCTGGCCCGCCTGCCCTTTCCATGCATGACGGTGGTCTGCTCCGGGCAGGTGAAGTGGCGCAACGAGTCCATGGCCGCCCTCATGGGGGCCAGGCGCGCCGTGCCGGACCAGGAGACCATGGAGGCCTTCTGCGCCAGGACCAGCGCCAAAACCTGGGAAAACCTGCACAAAGGAAGATACGACGGCCCCTTGTTGCGAGTATCCGGCCCCGGGGGAGGGGAATCCCTGTTCCGGGTGGAGCTGCTTGAAATCGACAAGGCCGAGGGCTGCTGGCTGTGCCTCTTCCAGGACATGACCGCGCCGTCCAGGGACTTCGAGCGCCTGGAGGCGGCCTACGCGGCCGCACGGCGCATCAACGCCAGCATCACGGAAAGCGCGGCCGCCCTGGAGGCCATGTCCCGGGAAATCAGCCAGGCCCTGGTCGCCCTGGTCGGCTCCATGCACGATTCCAAGGATCAGGCCGGGCAGGTGGCCCAGGCCATGCAGGAAATGACCGACAATGTGCGGATGATGGCCACCATGGCCGCCGAAACCGCCAAGACCGCCCTAGAAGCCGAAAGCCAGGCCCGGGACGGAGCCGGGACCATCAAGCAGACCGCCCAGGTGACGCACAAGGTGGTGGCCTCCTACGACAACCTGCAACTCATCCTGGCCCAGTTGGTCAACGAGGCCGGAAGCATCGGCAAGGTGGTCGGCATCATCACCGACATCGCCGACCAGACCAATCTCCTGGCGCTCAACGCGGCCATCGAGGCCGCCCGGGCCGGGGAGGCGGGGCGCGGCTTCGCCGTGGTCGCCGACGAGGTCCGCAAGCTGGCGGAGAAGACCATCACCGCCACCAAGGAGGTCCGCACGGCCGTGCAGGCCATCGAGGGCTGCTCCCGGCGGGCCGTGGACGCCATGGCCGCGACCAGCGAGGACATCGCCTCCTCCTGCGGACTGGTCGAGTCTGTGGAGGCCTCCTTTGCGGCCATCGCCGAGGGCATGGTCTCGGCCGCCCGGGGGATCGACGAGATCGCCCACCGGGCCGAACAGCAATGCGCCTCCAGCTTCGAGATCAACATGTGCGCCATGAACGTCACCGACAACTCCCAGGAGGTCTACGACGAGGTGCAAAACGCCAGCAGGGAGCTGGAGCGCCTGGTCGGCCAGGTGTCCCGGGTGCGCGACCTGGCGGCCAAGACCCTGGCCAGCGAGATTGCGTCATCCACGGCCTGGAGCGTCAAGGCCATGGGGCTGTGCCCGACCTCCCACGTCTGACCGGGCAACCGCCGCCTGAAATATAACGCCGGCCCGCCTCCCCCATCCGGAGAGGCGGGCCGTTTCGCCTGCCGCCGCGCGCCAGGGCAAGGCAGGCAGGCCCATGGCCGAAGCGGCTGCTATTTTTCCCGTCTGCGGGCCTGATTCACAAACCATGCATAGGTCGAGGCCAAGCCGTCCCGCAGGGAGATCTTCGCCTGCCACCCCAGGGAGGTGAGCCGCGACACGTCCAACACCTTGCGCGGCGTGCCCTCGGGCTTTTTTGCGTCGAAAACCAGCCTCCCGGTGAAGCCGGTGATCTCCGCCATGGTTTGGGCCAGTTCGCGAATGGTGCAGTCCCGGCCGCTGCCGATGTTGATGTGGGAGAGCATGGGTTGCGTCCGCCCCCGGTATGTCTCTTCGGGGAGGCCCATCACATGGATGCAGGCCTCGGCCATGTCGTCCACATGCAGAAATTCGCGCCGGGCGGCGCCGCTTCCCCAGATGACCACCTCCGGCGCGCCATCCCGAACCGCCTCGTGGAACCGGCGCATGAGGGCGGGGATGACATGGCTGTGCCGGGGATGGAAGTTGTCGCCCGGGCCGTAGAGATTCGTCGGCATGACGCTGCGGTAGTCCCGCCCGAACTGCCGGTTGTAGCTTTCGCACAGCTTGATCCCGGCAATCTTGGCGATGGCGTAGGGTTCGTTGGTGGGCTCGAGGACGCCGGTCAGCAAGGCCTCCTCGGGTATCGGCTGGGGGGAGAATTTCGGATAAATGCATGAAGACCCAAGGAAAAGGAGCCGTTGCACCCCGGATTGGTGGGCGGCATGGATGACATTACATTGGATCATCAGGTTCTCATAGATGAAATCGGCGGGGAATGTCGTATTGGCATAGATGCCGCCGACTTTTGCCGCGGCCAGATACACCGCTTCCGGACGGTTTTTCCGGAAATAGTCCTCCACGGCCCGCTGCTTTAGAAGATCGCAGTCCTCACGCCCGGCCGTAAGGATCGTCCCATGATCCCGCCGCGTCAGTTGCCTGACGAGGGCGGAACCCACCATGCCGCCGTGGCCGGCAACGAAAATGCGCGGCTGTTCACTGCGTTCCAATGGCCTCACCTCCGCGCGCTCATTCATGGCCGCGACAGACGTAGTATCCATGTTGCCGGCAAAGGTAATCGCGGCAGGCCAGTTTCAGATCCTCCCGGACCATCTCCTGCACCATGTCCGGGAAACTGATCTCGGGCTCCCACCCAAGCTTTGATCGCGCCTTGCCGGCATCTCCGATCAAGGACTCGACCTCCGTGGGGCGGAAATACCGGGGATCGACCCGGACCACGGTATCCCCCACCGAGACCAGGGGGATGGAAGGCGTGGACGGGGCATTTCCGTCACGGGCCGCATCCTGGAGTCCGACGGTGGCCAGCAACGGGTTGTCAGGGGACACCGCCGCGACCACGGCATGTTCCTCAAGGCCCTCGCCTCGCCACGTGAGCCGGATGCCATAGGCTTCAAACGACTTCTCGCAAAACTCGCGCACGGAATGCTGTTCGCCGCTGGCGATCACATAGTCTTCCGGCTCGTCCTGCTGCAGCATCAGCCACTGCATCCGGACGTAGTCCCGGGCATGTCCCCAGTCGCGCAAGGCCCCGAGGTTTCCGAGATAGAGGCACTCGTCAATCCCCAGGACGATTCGGGCCACGGCCCGGGTGATCTTCCGGGTGACGAAGGTTTCGCCGCGAACCGGGCTCTCATGATTGAACAAGATGCCGTTGCAGGCATACATCCCATACGCCTCCCGGTAATTGACGGTGATCCAGTAGGAATAGAGCTTGGCCACGGCATAGGGCGAGCGCGGATAAAACGGCGTTTTTTCCGTCTGGGGCACCTCCTGGACCAGGCCGTACAGCTCGGAGGTCGAGGCCTGGTAAAACCGCGTCTTGCCTTCCAGCTTGAGAATGCGGACGGCCTCCAGGAGGCGCAAGGTGCCCATCGCCGTCACGTCCGCCGTGTATTCCGGGCTCTCGAACGAAACCGCCACATGGCTTTGGGCGGCCAGGTTGTATATTTCGTCCGGCTGCACGTTTTGAACGATCCGGATCAGGTTCGTCGAATCCGTGACATCCCCGTAGTGGAGAAAAAAGCGGCGCTCCCTGGTATGGGGGCCCTCGTAGATGTCATCCACCCGATTGGTATTAAACAGCGACGACCTCCGCTTGATGCCGTGAACGACATATCCCTTTTCGAGCAGCAGGCGGGCCAGATAGGAGCCATCCTGTCCGGTGATGCCGGTAATCAAGGCGATTTTTCCACTCATCGTTGCATGCTCCGATATGATGTTACGGCTTGGCCCCGGCCACCTCGGCCCGCAGAAAGCCCCGCACCGAATTGAAAAGCCGCACGGTCCCCAGGGCCAGCACCTCGTCGACGCCGATGCTCCCCTCCGTCATCTCCCCCCGGCCAAGAAGCTCCGCCCGGAAGACCCCGGGCAGGACGCCGTCGGACAGGGGCGGGGTCACGAGCCGCCCCCCGCGCTCCACGGCCACGTTGGCGATGGTGGTTTCGGTGATCCGCCCCTTCTCGTTGAAAAGCAACACGTCGTCGCAACCCGGACGCTCCCGGCGGGCCCGTTCGTACGGGGCGCGCCAGTCGGTCTTGTGGCCCAAAAGCATCCGCCCGGAGACCACCGGCGTGCGGGCCAGCCCCAGGCGCAGCACCTGCGGCAGTTCTCCGAGCGGCCCGGCCTGGACCTGGAAACGGCCGTCCGCCTCCACGAGCAGCCGGACCCGGAATTTCCCGCTTTCCCGTCCATGCAAAACGCCTTCCAAAGCCCGCCGCGCCCCGTGGGGATCGAAGGCGAACCCCAGGGTCCGGGCCGAGGCCTCCATGCGGGCCAGATGCCCCGGCAGCAGGGCGTATCGGCCGTCCTCCAAAAGGATGGTCTCCAGGAGGCGAAACGTCCCGCGCGCCCCCTCCAGAAACCGCATCTTCACCCGGCATTCGGCATATTCCTCCTCCGGGCCGGAACCGATGGTCACCCCGCCGCCCGTCCAATATTCCGCCAGGCCGGTGCCTGAATCCAGGCGGATGGTCCGGATGGGTACGCAGAATTCGCAGTCCCCGCCCGGGCGCACGAATCCCAGGGCCCCGCAGTAAATGCCCCGGGGCCGCCCCTCCAGGGCGTGGATGATCTGCATGGTGCGCACCTTGGGGGCCCCCGTGACCGAGCCGCACGGAAAAAGGGCCTGGAAGATCTCAAAAAGTCCGATGCCGGGCCGCAGGCGGGCGGTGATCTCCGAGGTCATCTGCCACAGGGTGGGATAGGCCTCCACGGTAAAGAGCCTCTCCAGCCTGACCGAGCCGGTTTCGGCCAGCCGCCCCAGGTCGTTGCGCATGAGATCGACGATCATCACGTTTTCCGCCCGGTTCTTGGGACAGGCGGCCAGCCGCGCGGCCAGGGCCGCGTCCTCGTCCGGCCCGGCCCCGCGCGGCATGGTGCCCTTCATGGGCCGCACCAGCACCTCCCGGCCCCGGCGCTCAAAGAACAATTCCGGCGAAAAACACAAGATACGGTGGGCGCCCATGTCCACGAAGGCCGCATATCCCGCCGCCTGCCCGGGCAGCAGATCGGAAAATAGCCGTCCGGCATCCCCGGAAAAGACCGCCTGGTACGGCATGGTATAATTGACCTGATAGGACTCCCCGCCCCGGATATGCTCCCGGATGCGCAAAAGGTCGGCCAGGTAACGGGCTTTTGAGACCAGGGGACGCCAGGGGGACAGGGCGTAGCCTCCCGTTTCCCTGTCCGCGTCCCGGGCAAAGGAGAGAGCACAAGCCGGGCCGGTGTCCTTCGGGGCGTCGTGGATGGCGGCATGGGCCAAAGGAAAATCCCGGGGGGGATGTACGGCCAGGACGGGATCAAAGACGCAGGCGGCCTCGTAGGCCACGGCCATGACCGCCCACTTGCCGTCCTGTGTGGCCTGCCGGACCCGGGAAAAGACCTCCGGCACCTCGGCGGGGGTCCAGGCCTGGTAGACAGCCTGGGGAGCGTCGAAGGCCATGTTCCAGCCCGGGGCGTCACCGGCCAGGGACTGGAACACCGCCGTGCCCTGGCCCTGGGCCGGATCGTGCCCGGGCATCCGGTCCATGCCGCCCCGGCACGCGGATTTCAAATGGGATTCCATGGCGTTGGACAGTCGTGTACGGACACACGCCGGACGCGAATCCGCCCGGGCGCCATGCGGTGGGAACTTCGCCCTGCCTCGGTGCTGTCAGCAGGCCGTGTCATTCCCAGAATCCGTCGTGCCGGAAGGTCAGGGTGCGCTTCCCGCAGACCGGGCAGACGTAGCCTCCTTCGAAAAGCGCGGCCACGCCCCGGCCGTCCGGGAGGTTCCAGGAGACCACCGCCGGACCGGGTTTTTCCGGGGCCAGGGACGGATCGGTATAGAACACCATGTCCGGGGCCGGGCAGTCCGAGGCCCCGGCGGCCGGGTCCAGGAGATTGCCCAGGACGATGGTCCGGGTGGACCGGCACAGGGCCGGAAAGCGGCAGGTGGTGCGAAAGTTTGTGAGGCCGCCGAACAGGTTCATGCGGACGCGATGGTAGCCGCAGGGGCAGGCGGCGGAGACGATGGCCCCGGACTGGGCCGCGGTTGGGACGGCCAGAAGAATCACCGGCAGGGTGAAAAGGGCTGCCTTGGCGCACCGCGCCAGGACGCCGGAGATGGAGCGCCTCAGTAGGCGGAAAGGCCTGGGCGGGCTGGGCGTGTCGGTTCGCATCCGGATTTGCTCCCTTGTGCAACGTGTGCCTGGGAGCATAGCCTTCCCGCTTGGAAAAGGGAATCCGGCAGGCGGGCGAAGGGGTCCAGATCGCAGCCGCCCATGGCCGTGAGGTCCGTGGCCTGATGGACGCGCCGCCCGTCCTGAGGCCATTGCCGTATCACCGTAGCATCGAGGTACCGCAAACGCACAAAGGCCCGGTTGAAAATTCAACCGGGCCTTTGTTGGTGATAAAAGCCCTGGCGGCGACCTACTTTCCCACGCATGAGTACGCAGTATCATCGGCGATGGAGGGCTTAGCTTCCGAGT